>Ga0156664_136_pt1 | contig 72491 bp, 67 predicted proteins | sample RifOxyC2_FD_111994 | JGI IMG/M metagenome (GOLD analysis project Ga0156664, IMG submission 111994) | Candidatus Raymondbacteria bacterium RIFOXYC2_FULL_50_21
AACGCCGCATTCCACAGGCTTGAATGGTTCGCCTTTTGTGCTGATACGGGAATACGCCAGCAGATCATTGATCAGCTGTTTCATTCGCAATGCGCCATCGACCGCAAATCCAATGAATTCATGCGCGTCTGAATCGAGTTTTTCCTTGTACCGTTTTTCCAAAAGCTGCAGATAGCTTGAAACCATCCGCAATGGCTCCTGCAAGTCGTGGGACGCCACATAAGCGAATTGTTCAAGTTCAGAATTGGAGCGTTTGAGCTCTTCTTGTTTCTTTTCAAGGTTTGCAGCCATACGCTCGCGCAGTACTAATTCTTCTCTGATTCGAACGCTGAATTGTCCCAATTTTCCAGTGATAATGCTGACGACGATAAAGATAACGATAACCATAACTCCACTGATTGATTCCTGACCAGTCAGGTTTCCAACCTGGTAAACCGTCATACAAATTCTGAGCAAGATAAAAGATGCGACCGTGGTGAGCAGGGCCGGCCATACACCCCAATACCAACCTGCTACAACGACCGCTATAATGGCGATATTGATTACTGAAGGGTGCCTGACTTTTTCAAAAACAATCAAGATCGTCACAATGGTGGCAAACATTGCAGCCAGCGGGACTGTGATAGACCTTCTTTTTTTACCATCCATCGATTGCATATCGTTCATTCTATAGCTTCATTATTAGAGTGTAGAGTAAACCAAATGGTAGTTCCCTTTTTCACTTCAGATTCCACCCATATTCTCCCGCCATGCCGTTCAACGATTTTCTTGCACACGGCCAACCCAATACCAGTTCCCTCGTATTCCTCCCTCGAATGCAAACGCTGGAAAATCTGGAAAACACGCTCATGATTTTCCGGCGCTATGCCTATTCCGTTATCGTGTACGCCAAACACCCATGCCCTGGCTTCCTGTTTGGCTGTAATACGGATGCCAGGCGTCCTGTCTTTGCAAAATTTAAGCGCGTTGCCGATTAAATTCTGGAACAATTGGACCAGTTGCCCTTCATCGCCTTTTAGTTCCGGTAAGAAATCGTGAGTGATCACCGCTTTCTTTTCCCGTATTGCCACTTCAAGGTTCTTGATTGTCGCCTCAAAAACCGTATTGCATTTCACAACCTCAAACGGTTTGCCTTTTGTGCTGACGCGCGAATAGGTCAACAGGTCGTTGATCAGCCGCTGCATGCGTATGGCCCCATCAACGGCGAAATTAATAAAATCAATGGAATCTGCATCCAACTTGTCCTTGTTCCGTTTTTCTAAAAGTTTTACGTAACTCGCTACCATGCGCAGGGGCTCCTGTAAATCATGGGACGCCACGTACGCGAATTGTTCAAGCTCGGTATTGGAACGTTTTAGCCTGCCTAACAATTCCTCGGTTTTTCTCCTTTCAAGCTTGTTTTCTTTTTGCATGATATGCGCTACTGCGCCAATAATAATTGGAAGATAAATGGCTTCAAGTATAGGTACTATTTCGGGTTTTACGGAATACCCGGCTATTTTCTGACTTACGATAAGATGGTGCAAGAAATCCTGATAAAAAAAGGAAACAATGAAAAAGACGGCTATTTGAGCCAAGGCTATAAAGACATGAGGTATAATGGGCAATTCCAGCAACCCGGCGATAACAGGAAAGAGACAATAGCATAAAATAATAGTGCTGTAAATAAACCCGTTATCCATTTTGCCCATGAAAATAAATGTCTGGATAAACAGATGTATTTCCACGGAATAAATAAACGCCTTCCTTACAAAGTCCAGCTTCTCCTTTGCCGTAAGGACCATCAGCAGAATATGGTATAATCCGACGGCAGTTAACACGAAGGAGCTGAGCGTGGAAATACCGGTTATATTTAAAAAAGCGGCCGCAGTCCATGCGATTATAACAATAACAATATTTAATGCGTTCACCTGGTGAAAAAGCCTGGCAATCCGTGCGTCGCATCCTGGTTTTATGCCCAGGTTCAACAGATAATGAGAACCATTCATTTATATTCCCACGTTTATCGCGTTCATCGCCCGATGCTTAAATGTATATGCTCTTTATTGTTGGCATTATCTACCCCAATCCATCTCAACCGCTTTAATCAGCTGGTCTAATTTCTGCATTATGATCCCGTCATCAGACATCGCGTTGGATACAGACATATCGGCAATAAAATTCGCCGTTGCCCCAAGAACAATCGCAAGGATCAGGATGGCCGCGATGATCTTAAAGTTTCCTCCCGCATATCTCAGGCGGTACAGGCTGAAAAACCTTCGTATTGGGTGTATGGCATGCATTGCCTGGGTTTTTTCAGATTCAGTCTCCATATGCTTCATCTCATCAATTTTTTTGAAATTGATTTCACCAATGAATTTTAACAGTTCGTTGTGGTCAAAAGGTTTGGGAATAAAATGGTTCGCGCCGTTTTTTAACGCCTGGTTGATATCTTCGCTCCCTGCTTCACCGCTGATGAGCAATATGTACGTATAGGGATCATGTTCCCGTATCGCTTTGACCGCTTCAACGCCATCCATCTTTGGCATATTGATGTCCAGGATAATAAGGTCATAATCATTGACCAGTATTTTTTCATACGCCTGCGACCCATTACTCACAATCGAAATCCTGTATCCTTTTTCGGAGAGCAGCCGTTCTAAAATATCGCACATATGGGGATTATCATCTGCTATCAGTATCCTTTCCCGGTTAAAACCAAGCATTGGATCAGCGTTGCAATAACCAAGCCTCATTGCCCTATCACTTGCCAGGGCTTTTGCAGCCATATCCGCAAGAACGTCCCAATGGATCGGTTTTTCCAGATATCCGAAAAGACCAAGGCGCTCGCACTTGTCGCGTGTCGCTTCAGTGCCATATGCGGACATGATGATTGTTTCCATGCGTGGTTGGGCTTTGTGCGCGGCTTTGACCAATTCTATGCCATTCATGCCCGGCATGTGCACATCGGATATTAACAGACCATAGTGTTGCTGTTTGATCAGTACAAGCGCTTCTTTGGGATCATTTACCGCGTCCACCGCAAACCCGGATTTGCTCAGCATGGCGCACGTTATGTCGGTAAGATCTTTCTCATCATCAACTACTAGTATTCGTTTGCTCACAATCAACCTCCTATTTATCGCATGATGCTCCCATTAAACATGGGGCATTGTTTTGACCTCTTTATTCTCAGTGTCCTCGTAAAAAATCACCTTTGTCAGTTCTCTGGTTAGCGTCATCCTGCTTTCGCGTATCTTCACCGACACATCAGAATGGCAGGTATCTCCTACCCTGATTGTGATCGCTTCCTTGTCAGTCATGCGTTCCTCAAGCACCGCCATTTTTGCCAGCAGGCCTGCGCGCTGTTTTTCCAGCACGCCCTTCTTTTCTATAATTTTATCGATAAGCCCCTTTTTGTCCTTTAACGCCTCCGGCTTTGTCTTGGCAAGTTCGAGCACAGGCAGCAAGGAAAAATCGATCTTTTGAATATTTCCTTCAGTGAATTTTATCACGTCTTCCAATTCAACTATTTTCTTTCTGACAAGAAAATCAGTGCCCGCTTCGACAAAGGTCTTTATGCCAGCGTCAGATCCCAGTGTGCGTACATCAAGGCCTTTTTGCGCGTATACTTCTCCGCCAATAACAGCCCCGCGCTTGGTCTTCATGATCAACTTCTGGGACGTGCACAGATAGCTGTTTACAGCGAAATTGCCTAACGTTATGGTCCCTTGGGCCTCAATGCGCGCGTTCTGGACATAATCCGCGGAAATATTTCTTCCCGCAGACACCAGTCCCTTGCCTTTGGAAATAACCCCCCCCCTTATGATAACGTCCCTGCCGGCTTCAATACGCGCTGATTCCACGTTTCCCTTGACCACAATGTCTCCGGCTGCCTTAACTTCAAAACCTTCTTTGATGTCCCCATTAACAAGCACTGTACCGTTGAAGTTAATGTTTCCTGTGGAAAAATCAACATCACTATCGACCGAAAAGACCTCAACTACTTCAAGAACATTGTTGTGGAACATGACCAGGCCGCTTGCCATCGCATACAGCTCGCGTCCGTTCTTTTCCGCGCGTACACCCGCACCAGGGCAGCACATTGCCTCTTTGGAAGGCGCAATGGGAATAGCGGCCCCAAAGACGTCAGTCCCCGGAACAGCCGGTACGGGAGGAATAATGACGGCGAGCAGGTCGTTTTTCTTCACAGTGACTAAATTCACTGAATTCTTATAATCAATCCGACCATCGGGCAATATTTTAAAATCATATTCCTGCTGCTGCGTGTTGAATTTCAGTTCAATTTTTCCATCACTGCCGCGCATAGGAAGCTTGGCCTTGGCTACGGCAACATTCTTTTGGGTCGCACCAGTTCGGTTGACAACATCAATAGCGCTATTAATTTCAGAGACCGCGACCCCCGCTTTTACGCCTGCTTGCGCAAGCGCGGCAAGGACCGTTTCTTTTGACAGTTTTTTACCAGTTCCACGGCCTGGAAAAAAATCCGCCATTGCGCTCAACTTGTCTTTCGCAATCCTGACTTCAATGGCGCAGTCCTGGTCGCAGGGAAAAACACATAGACTCTCGTTGAGAACAACAACCCAGCCTGCAACGCCGGCAGCATACACCTCTCCCTTGCCAGTCTGCGTTTTGGTGACATTTGTACCAGGAGCATAGCGCGTTTTGGCATTGGCTGGTTTAAACGCGATGAGCTGGTCTTTCTGGACGCTAGCGCGGCCTTCAAACTGTCCGGGGATCAACGATTCCAACGCTGTCCCGGCAGGCATGCGCGTACAAACAATATCGTCCTTAAACATCAGGTCATCCGCCCCGGTCTCTTCCTCATGGGCATCAGGACTCTTTTTGCCCTCAATGCCTTTCTTTTCTCCTAAAAAGCCCTTTTCTTCGAGGACGTGTTGCGACATTCCGTGGACAATTTCCGCGGACTCTATATCGAGCAGTTGTTCCTCGAGACGGGCAAATGTGCGTTCAACGTCTTCAGGTTTCTTATTGTCTAATGGTTCAGACATAGATAAGCCTTTATATGCCCCATTCCTTCATGAGCGCTTGGACTTCCTCACCAACTTTATTGGAAATGGCATCAATGTCGGAGACAGCTATGGCTGTTTTTTCCCTTATGTGCGTTTCAGGTCCATTGATCCATCCAGGCACCACACTGCCGATGCCCCGTTGCCGCATCTCGGCCTCAGCAACGTGGGCCAAGGCTATTTTGTCCCTGCTTTCAGGGCATTGCGCCATGCCCATACCCGGAGTGTGATGATACCGGATAGCGTCAATGACAAATTTCGGGAGTCCCCATTTTTCCGCGAGCAATGAACCAATCTCACAATGGTCAGTGGCCAGGCATTCTTTCTCAATATGGTGAAATAGCGCCTTTTGCCGTACAGTACACTGCAAAACCTGGACAAATTCATCGTGGAAAAACTGGTCAAGGACCAGTATCCCGATATCATGCAAAAGACCAGTAAGAAAAAAATCCTCGGGTTCTGGATATTTCAGGCCGCGAGCCAGGTATTTTGACGCCAATGCAGTGGCAAACCCGTGTATCCAGAATTGTTCACGGTCAAAAATTGACGCCGCAACGCTGGAACCAAAGGAATTGACCACAGAAACCCCAAGAGTAATGTTTTTTACCGTATTAAGGCCCAATATGACAATTGCCTGCTGGATTGAAGCGACAGGTGTCCGCAAACCATAAAAAGCGGAATTCACTAATCTGATGACCCTGCTGGCAATTGCCTGATCGCGGCTGATGACCTTCGCGATTTGGGACATGTTGGATCGGGGATTTACGATCAATGCCTGCAGCTCCCTGATCACAACAGGAAGCGTAGGAAGCCGTTCGATTTCAGACAATCGTTCAACAATGGTGGCATTATTCATGAGGTCCCTCAAGATGGTTTTTTAAGGTAATATGAAAAGACGCGCCCTCTCCAGCTTTGCTCTCGCAATACAGCGACCCCCCAAAGCTTTCGATGAAAGCGCGGGTAATATAGAGTCCCAACCCATGTCCATCAATCGATTGGGTCGCATTCGCTGCCCGGTAATATTTCTCAAATATATATGGCAACTCATTATCACTGATACCCTCACCCTTGTCTCTGATGGAAATGACCGTATGGTCGGTTTCTCTATTGATTAGGACCCTGATTTTGGTGCCTGGCCTGGAATACGCAAGGGCATTCTTGAAAATATATCCCAGGGCTTGTCTCATTTTATCAAAATCCGCTGCAATTTCCGCGGCCATATCACCCTCGTACGCAAAACGGGAGGCAATAGCCGGCGCATCGGGAAAGGCCATGCCAATTTCTTCCACTGCCTTGTGGATTGCCCGCATGGCCTTGAATACTTCTGGTTCAATCTCCCGTCCAAGTAATCCAGTGTCTATGATGAACGTATTCTTTAGATCGTTCAACAAACCCGTTAGCCTGTTCACTTCTGTGTGGCTTAAAGAAATGATTTCACGCGCATTATCGGGCATGCCGGTTATTTTTCCAGAAGAGAGCATGGCAAGGGACGTCTTTATGCTGGTGAGTGGATTGCGGATTTTGTGTAAAAGAATAGAGACAAATTCTGTCTTTAGCGACTCCATTTGCTTATAATGCGATATATCACTGAGAATAAGCACGATATCATTGTCCCCGGCCCTGCTTATCTCTGCCTGCAAATGCCTGTTTTTCACTGAAAACCGGCACTGTTCCACACCTCTTGTTCCTCTGGCAAACCGGTTGAGCGCGACCATGAGCTGCTCGTTACTAAAACACGGGGCCTGGCTGCCCAAAAGCAGGTCTTCGACGCCAATATCAAACAGTTCCAGGGTCTTTGTATTGCAGGTGCGGAATTGCAGCCCTGGTGAAAAAATGCACACGCCCACAGGGAGCATGTCCATAAAGGGCTGCAGGTCGCTTTTTTCCGTTTCCATGGTTTTGTCCTTTGTATATGGCCGATTATGCTATTCCACGCATTGTTTTATCAATTGATCCAACGCCTCGGGCTCAAACGGCTTGGCAATATATCCGGCAGCGCCTTTTTCCTTTGCCAGACTGTATCCGTTCGAGTATTCCTTGGCCGTGAAGATGATCACAGGTATACTGGCTGTTGCAGGATCCTCCTTCAGGCGCGCAAGCACCTCCCATCCATCCATGACAGGCATCATGATATCGAGGAGAATGGCATTGGGACGTTCTTTTTGGGCCGCGGCGAGCCCTTCAGCGCCGCTGGCAGCCTGTACTGTGTTGTATCCGAAATAAGACAGCGCAAGGGCCGTTGATTTTACTATCAGCTTTTCATCGTCGATAATGAGGATCTTTTTCTTTTCCATGGAAAACTCTCCTATTGTTATTTTGTTGCCTATTTTGCTCATTCCACAGGAAGCAGCACCTTCACTGTTGTACCGCGTCCGCATTCAGAGACAACGTCGATGCTTCCCCCAAGCAGGCCAATGATCCGTTTTACCAGGAAAAGCCCTATGCCAACGCCATCGTGACTGCGGGTAAGATTATTCTCGGCCTGGAGGAACGGATTGAACAGCTTGGGTACAAAATCTTCCGGAATGCCAGTGCCTTCGTCAATAACCAGGATTGATGCGCAATCTTTATCGCATGATAGGTCAATACGGACCTTGCCGCCGGTATGGCTGAATTTGACTGCGTTGTGAAGCAGGTTCTCCAGAATCACCATTACCTTTTCCCGGTCGGTTGATATAACAGTAGGCGCATCGGACTTGTTCAGGGAAAAACTGACTTCCCGGGCATCGGCTTCGGGCTTCAGCTTCTCGAACACAGTGCATGCAAGGGCCGCAATATCCGTTTTTTCCTTTTCAATGGACACATCGGGTCCCGCATAGAGGGCGACCTTGATCAACCGGCCTGTAAGGTAATTCATCGCATGGACCGATTCTTTCAGTTCGGGAATTAGGTCTTTGACGCCATCAGCGGCGTGCTCGATCATAAAGAGTCCGTTCTGGATCACCGTAAGCGGGGTCCGTAATTCGTGGGCCACGATCGAAAGAAAGTTCTGTCTAATGAGGGATGAATGGAGTTCCGCTGTTTTTTCTGAAATAACCACCGCGGTCCCGGCCCTGTTTCCAGTACCGTAACCCAGGATCGGATGGCTCTTGACCATATACATACGCCCCTGGTTCTCGTACCATCTGAAACCCCGTGTATCGAATCCAGCCGCACTGACCGTTCCAATAAACAGGGGATCGGGGATTACCCGGGAAATCGGCATGCCTATGCATGCTGATTCGTTTATCCTGAGAATATCGCACGCCTGTTTGTTGATTATGACAAGCAAGCCAGCCGTGTCGAACGCTATGAGCCCCTCTTCAATGGAGTCAAGGATGATGCGAAAACGGTCCCGTTCATTTTCCGTGATAAGGGTCAATAGTTTTACCTGACCGGTCTTTTCCCCCAGTTCCCATTTAAGGGAATTAAGCATTGCGGCTTCATTTTTCCTCGCGGTAATGCGGACAATGGCCTCAGAGACGCTCTTCATAAGAGCATCAATAGAATACGGTTTCGCAATATAATCAAACGCTCCGGAACGGATTATCTCTTTGGCTTCCTCAAAATCCTGCTGGCCCGATACAATAATGACTTCGCACCCTGTATTATGGGGACGCAGTTTTTTCACCAGCCCCACGCCGTCCATAACAGGCATATCAATATCAGAGAGAAACAGATCATAGGGGCCCTGGTTGTGTTTGGACCATGCTTCGGCCCCGTCGCAGGCGGTATCGATAGTCCAGTTGTCAATACCGGCAACCATCATGCTGTTCAGAACCCGAACAACCAGTTCCCGCTGCTGGAGTTCGTCATCAGCGACAAGGATCCTGATTTTCATGAAAATCCTTTTATTAAGGTTTACTGGACCGCCTGCTGCAACGCGTCCATACCAAGCATTGTCTTCACGTTTCGTATGAATTCATCAATATCCACAGGCTTTTGCAGTACCCTAAAAACATTATACGGTTTGAGTGCCGCAATGTTTTCAGAGGTCGCATAACCGGTACATACCAGGAATTCAGCGTGGCTGGTGGCATTGATTGACTTGATGTTCCGTAACACTTCGAATCCATCGGCTTTGGGCATGTGAAGGTCCAGGATAATGGCATCAGGAATAAAAATGCCCGCTTTTACGCACGCCTCGTATCCATTGGCGGCTGTTTCAATCAACAGCTTTGCATCAATTTCGCGTAAAAGAGTTGTAAACAGCTTGACTATCGATTCCTCGTCATCCACGACCATGACTTTTTTTACTTTTTCCTGGCGTTCAAGAATGTTCAGGGAAATACCATGGGCATGAAGAAAGGATTCGAGATTTGCATGGGGTATACGGCGATATCCGGTTATGGGCGTATTCTCAGAGATCAATAATCCCTTATCACAATAATTCTTTACGGTTTTTTGAGAAATACCAATTATTTTGGCCACTTCTCCGGTTGTATAATAATTCTTTCCCATAGCACCTCGACGGTAAATCGGTAATCTGGTAAAAAGGTATTTCGTTAATAATATAACAAATAAAAAATGATTTGTCAATAGATTAATGCAGTGTTTAACAAAATTTCTCAATTAATGAGTTATTTTAACTAAATAGTTTCCGGTTAAAAACGATAAAATACCTTCTTTGTCCGGTGAGACAAAGCCCGCCGGACCATCAGGTAGACGCAAGACTTATATTATTTCTTGAATTTCGACTGGTCTATATCATAATGATATAGTATTTTATGAAAAGAGGCCCGGTTTATTTTGGCATGCTGGGCGCAGAGGGTCACATTTCCTTTATATTTCCTGAGCAACTCAATTACATAGCCCCTTCTAAATTTCTCCTGGTATTCTTCAAGAGATGGTAAACTATTGGTCCCGGCATTTGCATAGGCTTTATTCTCCAGTTTTATCGGGAGATCGCTGGCTTTGATCTCCCCGTCACGGCTGAGAATAAAGGCTTCAAGAAGAACATTCTCCAGTTCCCGAACATTTCCAGGCCATGCGTAGCCGCATAGGCTTTCCATGGCTTCCGGTGTAATCGTTTTCATTAAAACACCAGGGTTATTTCTATTATATTTTGTTTTAATATATTCCACAAACAAAGGCATATCATCTTTCCGTTCGGCCAATCGCGGCATCCGGATCTTTACAACATTGAGACGATAATAAAGGTCCTCCCTGAAAGAGCCTTCAGCGACCATTTTCTCCAGGTCCCTGTGCGTTGCTGAAATAATCCTAACGTCAACGCTGATTTCAGCAGTCCCGCCAACCCGCCAGATTTTCCGTTCCTGGATGGCGCGCAGGACCTTTGCCTGGAGGTGAGGATTCATGTCTCCGATTTCATCGAGGAACAAGGTGCCCTTGTCAGCAAGCTCAAACATGCCTTTTTTCGCCTGGACCGCGTTGGTAAACGCCCCTTTTTCGTGTCCGAACAACTCGCTTTCGAGCAGGCCTTCAGGCAACGACGCGCAGTTTACCGGTATAAATGCGTTATGCTTCCTGGCGCTATGCTGGTGGATAGAGCGCGCCGCGATCTCTTTGCCCGTACCTGTATCACCGGTAATGAGCAGATTGGCATCCACCCGCGCTAGGCGCGTTATCAGTTCTTTGACATTTTTCATTGGAACGCTGGCGCCTATTAATAAATTTCCACCAGCGATATCCAGTTCGGCCGCGCGCCGGCCCTCTCCCGCTGTTTTTCCTTCCGGACATGCGCTCTGTACAATATCGTAAAACAGGGAAAGATCAAGGGGTTTCTTTAGGTAATGATCAATGCCTTGGACTTTTGCCAATGTCCTTATTTCCTGGTCATTGGACACGCCGGTGAGAAGTATGGTTTTTATTCCGGGTATTGTTTCCCGTATCCTTTTGATCAGAGCAAGACCATTCATTCCAGGCAACAGATAATCGATTATGGCAAGCCGGAACCTTGCTCCAGCAAGCGCATTGAGACACGCTTCCGCTGATAGAAATCTCCTGGCCGAATAGCCATTTTCCTGCACCATCTCCTTTAAAAGGTCGGCAAGAAACCTTTCATCGTCAACAATGAGGATGTCAGCGCTGCCCGTAACTTGGGAACCTTCATCATTGTTGTCAGGGAGCAAAACCGCAGGTTCATGAGGTTCGGCCATTGCGGGTTCTGTTGTTGCCGTGTTTTGCGTGATAGTTTTAATAGATTCAACGAGAGAGGCGCCTTCCTTGCATACATCAATAATAGTTTTTATATAACGGACTATCTCTTCATTGTCCTGGCATTTTTTTCCCATTAATTGAGCATAACCACTAATGGTTCCCAGCTTATTATTCAGATCGTGGGCTAATCTGCGCCCTTCATTGCGCGATACATCACTCATATCAATAATTATGGTTGTTTGCATATACGATTATCAAGCTTCTTTTTGTTGCCTGCAGGAACTACTTTATAACCCATTGTATCACAATACATTAAGCTAAATAACCAACCTTTGTTGCCCACAGGCGACAAACACAACTATTACTATTAAACAGGCAATATCTATTCAACTAACTATATATCAATGGATTCGAATTACCTTTTTAAATAAAAAATATCGGCATGCCTTTTGCGTTTTCTTTTGTAAAAAAGGAGATAAAAAACTATGTTATCAATTATTAAAATAATGGTAGCCACGGCGCTATTCTCTGTGCCGGTTCTTTTTGCATACACAGAGAACGCTGTGATTGTAAACTACATTAAGCCAGCCGGGAGTTCGGTCGGAGACCTTTGCATGGATCCTCTGTTGCTTACCAATGTTCTCCAGAACGAATTGACCCAGACAGGAAACTTTCAGGTCCGTGACAGGTCCATTGTCTTTGGCACAGAAGAGCTTCGACAGTTGTCCGCAACAGCTGAATATTCCGCTTACGATGCCACCATTCTTGGCCAAAGAACCGGCACTCCGCTTGTAGTCATGGGATGGATACGATGCATGGGTGATAATGTATGGATAAAAATCGGGCTTTTTGACACTGAAATGGAGGAAGAAATAAAAAGCGTTTCAGGGTCCTATACAAATTCACGTGAAGAAATGACAGACCACGCTATTCCAGATCTTGTAAAAAACCTTATCAGCGTTAAAAAACGCTCCAAGGCCAATGACGCACTCGCGATTGAGTCGATCAAGGATACCGAGCCTGATATGGCCGTGGCAAAACCCGCGCATATCAAGTCCTCATATGTGAGATGGGCCCTGATCGGCGGAGCCCTTACCCTCTCAGCCGCATATATAATTGAACTGCTTTCCAGTCCCTCTTCCGGGCCGGCAAATGGAAATGTAAATACGGAAGTCGTTGCAACATGGTGAGAAGGTTTCTTCGCCAGTCTTTTTGTTTCGTACTGTGCATGCTCTTCTTCGGTGCGTGCGAACGCACTATGCCCACAAGCGCTGATACTACAACAAAAATATCAATCCAAATCTCCTGGAAAATTGGGGATCAAACCGTTGTTCCGAATATTGACAGCGTCAGGATCACCATTCAATCAACGGCGTTTCTCTCAAAACGGGTGAACATTTTCCCTTTTTCCAAAGGGACCGGTGAAATTGAAGAAGTACCCAGCGGTATCGATATTATTATTACCGTTGAAGGGCTTGACGCTGATGACAAGGTACTGTTTGCCGGAAGCGCTGCCTGCAAAGGGATACTGGAAGGGGAAATAACAGTCCCTGTTGCGGCCTATTTTATTGTTCCGCAAGATACCCTGGGTCCGGTCATTTCCCTGCTCTCGCACCAAAATCCGGACACGGTAAATTCACGGATAGTGAGGATTTTTGGTCAAGCGCTGGATTCAAGCGGCATTTCCGCTTTTATGGTGAATGACTCCCTGGTTCCTTGTTCCGATTTTTTTTGGGATTTTCATGGCTTTATGTTGCAGAATGGCAGGAACACAATACGGGTGAAGGCCATTGATAATAGTTACGAAAAAAACGTATCCACGAAAGACATTGTTTTGTATTACAACCCTCTCTATGTTGAAAAAACAAACCATGCCCCGCATTTTACAGTGAGTGCAACAAGTTTGACCGCAACGCTTAAAGCAGGCGACATCTATCAAAAGGCCCTGAGCGTGATTGATCAGGATTCGTTCAACGTGCTTACCTTCAGGATCAGCCAGCCATTTCAGATTTTACTCGACACAAGCGTGTTTTTCAGGACCCAATTGTCAGACACAGGTACATATGCCGTATGCGCCTATGTGCTTGACCAGGACAGCGCCATGGACTCCATTGCATGGACCGTCACGGTCGTTAATCCTGCCATCAATAACACGCCTGTTTTCCTGACACGCTCCCAGGAATTGTTCAGAGAGGTATATGCCGGTTCCGCGTATTGTGATACGGTAATCGCTTCAGACTTGGACCAGGAAGAAGGCCTGGTTTATTCGATTTCCAATAATGGCGGTTGCGCTGTACTGATCGACAACCTCTCCGGGATCATACGCTGGACGCCTGGTCCGGAAGAAGTGGGTACGCATGCAATAACCATCCAGGTAAAAGACGATTCAAACGCAATGGCAACGCTTGTCTGGACTGTTACCGTAAAACATCCGAACGTGCTCGTTTTTTCCGCGGGCAACGATAGCGTCTATTCAATAAACGACACCATCCAGCTCAATCCGGCAATAAGTTTGGCATCAGGGTCTGTATTGCGTTATGAATGGAAAATTGGCAATACCGGCATATGGCGCACTGTCTCAAGACCAGATACGGTAATTATCGCGCCTTCCACGCCTATTGACTCCTACACCTGCATATTGCGGATAACCATTTCAACAGGCGACATGCTCGAAAGCCGCTCCAATATCCGGATCTCCCTTGACCCACCGCAAGTGTCCGCGGGAAAAGACAGCGTTGTGCTGCGGAACCGCGTGGTAAACCTCATTGGCCATGCAATTGACCGCTATGGTTCAATAATAAAGACAGAATGGGACATTGGCAATACCGGTGTTTTTACGGAATCAGCGGATATGCGCGCCTCGTTTACCATGCCCGGCAGCAGTTCAGTCTATCGGTGCGTTTTTCGCGCAACCGATGATGACCTGAATGTTTCATCTGACACGGTCACATTCAGGATATTGGAATCAGCCATGTGCTTTATTCAGCCGGATTCGGGGATCGCGTGTTCAATCGGCGTATCTTTTTCCATGGGTTCTACCAGTGAAGAGTCTGATGAAAGACCAGAGCACATGGTCACAGTGCAGTCGTTCTACATAGACTCTTTTGAAGTGACCCAGGAAAAGTTTTTAAATATAATGGGCGTGCAACCATCGAGCGCGGCATACGATCATAGCAAACCGGTTGAAAGCATTACCTGGTTTGACGCGGCATTGTACTGCAATACCATTAGCAAGCACCAAGGGTTTGATACGGTATATCAATATTCAGGAATAGAGGGAAATCCTGGCAATAACTGCACCATGCTTCAAAACCTGATCATCAGGCATTCGGCAATTGGTTTTCGCCTGCCCACAGAAGCTGAATGGGAATGCGCATGCAGGGCCGGAACAAGCAGCCTTTATTACTGGGGCAATGACCAGACACAGGCGACTTTTTTCGCCACGTTCGGCGGCAATACCATTGTCGAACCCTCGTATACCGGCGCCAAGCAGCCCAATGGCTTTGGTTTGTACGATGTGGCCGGCAATGTCGCAGAATGGTGCAATGACTGGTATGGCCCCTACAGTGCTGGGCTGGCAAATAATCCAATTGGGCCAAGCGAGGGCAGCGCAAAGGTAATCCGCGGGGGCAGCTGGCAAGACAATGTGAATGAACTGCGCTCTTCGAACCGCAGTTTAGGCATGCCAGGATGGAAAAGCAGTTTTGTGGGATTCAGGACCGTGCTGCAGGTGCAATGAGCTTATGGGCCTTATTGTAACGAACCACCTGGAATCCGTCTATGGAATATTCCTGGTTTCCCGTATAAACAAGGTATCCTGCTTTCGCTGATTCCGGAAATACCTTGTGCAGGTAGCGCAGGCCCTTCAGAAAATCCGGAACAAAAGTTTGGGCGGACTTTATTTCCATGGGGATGAGCGACGCGCCGGATTTATACACGACGTCGATTTCGTTTCCATTGCTGTCCCGGAAAAAATGAAGGTTATGATCAAGACCCTGATTGTAACGGCTCTTGACGAGTTCCTGGACAACCAGGTTCTCGAAAAGATTGCCGCGTAAGGGGTGCAGTTCCATGTGGCTTTTTTCCTCGATGCCGAGCAGGTACGCTGCCAGTCCGACATCGTAAAAATAGAGCTTAGGCGCCTTGATCAGCCGCTTGCCAACATTCTCAAAATAGGGTTCAAGCATGAAAACGATATACGACGCCTGCAATATCGAAAGCCACGCGTTGATCGCAAAAACCGACACGCCGGCATCATTGGACAAGCTGCTGACATTCAGCAACTGCCCTACCCGTCCGGCGCACAGGCGGATGAATTTCTGAAAGAGATGGAGGTCTTTGATCTGGATGAGCTGGCGCAGGTCGCGTTCGACATACGTCTCAAAATAATTCCGGTACGCCTTGTTGGGATCAAGCTTTTGATCGTAGATGCGGGGATAAAAACCATGAAGCAGCCAGTCGTCAACGGTCATCCGTTTGCGGAAGCGTTGCGCTTCGGCCAGCGTGAAAGGCAGAAGGCGAAGCAGTGCCGTCCTTCCTGCAAGAGACTGCGAAACGCGGTTAAGGACCTCGAACTGCTGGCTGCCGGTGAGCACGAACAACCCGTTTTTCCCCTTCTGGTCCGCAATCCCCTGGATATACGAAAGCAGCTCCGGTGCGCGTTGAATTTCATCGAGAATGACACCCTTTGGATTCCTGCCGAGAAAAGCGCGGGGATCCGTCAAGGCCGCATCCCGCGTATCGGGATCCTCGAGGGAATAATAGGCCATGTTGGGGCAGGCGGAACGGACAAGCGTGGTCTTGCCGGACTGCCGGGGGCCCGTAACAGTCACAACCGGGTACGTTTTAAGGAGCGATAGAAGTTCGCCCTGTATTTTGCGCTTAATGGCCATGTGTTTATGTAATTCCAATGTTGAAGATTAGTTTTACATAAATATAAGCAGCGAGGGGGCGTTCATGCAAATGAAAACGACTGATCCCATGATGGAATTCAGGGGTGGAAAAGCAGTTTTGTGGGATTCAGGACCGTGCTGCCGGTCAAATAGTATCACCTTCCAAGCCTTCGGTTCTGGATGAAAGATGAAGTGCCGCATGCAGCGTTGAAAGAAGCGCAGACATTGTGTATGGTTTAGGTAAAAATCCGTATCCCTTTTTTCTTATTTTAGCGTATTCAGACCGGTCATCGGCATAACCACTCACGAACACCACCGGGGTATTGAAGCGCCTTGGCTCCACGTGGTTCTCGTAAAACGATATTCCAGTCCCGTCTGGAAGAACGACATCAGAGATCACCGCTTTAATATTTCGTCCTTTTTCGTCAAAGATATTGGTCGCTTCTGCATCAGGTTTGGCGCCTTTGACTTTTGAACAGTTCCATTCAACGTTTTTCCCGCCCTCTCCCTTTGGCGTTGCCGAAAAGAGCATATAATCCACTTCAAGAGAAGGTCCAACCTCGACAAAAGAGAATTTGAGTGCTTTGACCCAATCTTTGATGGACGAAAGCGCACCGCTCGAGGCGGAAAGAGCCCTGGTTTGGTGAAAACGCCTGAGGCCACCACTAATTCCTACTGTCATACAATGGTAATATATGAAAATTAAACTTGTTATTGCACTTTTAATATTTCACGGAGAATCAAAAACAATTTCTCCATCGTATACGGCTTTGACAGGAACCTGTATCCTTTTCTTTTAATAAGTTCATAGTGCGACCGGTCATCCGTGTACCCTGTGGCAAACAATATAGGGAGCGCCGGATACCGGCTCTGCACAAAGTTCTCCACGAATTCTATTCCCGTCCCGTCCGAAAGAATAATATCGGAGACAATCACCTGCACTGTTTTCCCTTTTTCGTGCATAACAGACTGCGCTTCAGCCATGGAACCGGCAACAAGGACTTTGTATCCGCCGGTTTCAAGCATTGTCACGGCAAGCTCCCTGACCTCTTCCTGGTCCTCAATGACCAAAACAGTTTCGTTGTTTCCTTTTAACTCTTCAATGGTTTTAACCGTTTCTTCAAGGTCCGGGTCTTCAGCAGTGGATCTACTGGCGGGAAAGTATACTGTAAAAGAAGTGCCTTTGCCCAAAACGCTCTCCACAGTTATCCATCCCTGGTGTTGTTTCACAATTCCATAGACCACGGAGAGCCCCAGGCCCGTTCCCCTGCCAGCTTCCTTGGTTGTAAAAAACGGCTCAAAAAGATGCTCAAGGTGTTCCTGGGCAATCCCCGTTCCAGTGTCGCTGACAATTAATTTCACGAATTTTCCAGTACGCGCAAAAACATGCTTTGCACAATATTCAGACCCGATTATTTCATGTCGCGCATAAATGGAAAGCGTGCCTCCTTTGGGCATTGCGTCGCGGGCATTGACCGCCAGATTCATGACAACCTGTTCCAGTGTCCCCTTGTCCCCGTTTATGGCTTTCAAACCAGGTTCTATCTCAGTTTGAATACGAATATCCTCGCCAATGAGGCGCTCCAGCATTTTCAGCAGCGATTCCACTGTTTTCCCAAGGTCCAGCGGCCGCATTTCCATGGGCTGTTTACGGCTGAATAAAAGGAGCTGCCGTATAATGTCCGCTGCCCGCATAGCGCTTTTTACTATCTGGTTCAGGTCATGGGCCAGAGGATCGCTTTCTGGTACGCGCCGCAGGGCAAGGCCAGCGTATCCGTGGATCGCGGTAAGGACATTGTTAATATCGTGCGCCACACCGCCCGCAAGGGAGCCAATGGCCTCCATTTTCTGCGATTGTCTGAACTGATGCTGCAACTTCTCGCGTTCCTCCTCCGCCTTCTTGCGTGCGGTAATGTCCTTGCTGAAACCAAGAATCCGTGTTTCTGAGAGTTTGACCGCGGCAACGGATAAGCAGCGTTCAGTCCCATCTTTATGCTTATGCCAAAGGTCAGTGGTCGCCGCGCCTGTTTCCATCAGTTTCTTGAAGTGAGCAAGTCCATCATTCATAGACCTTTCAGCAAGCATGTCACGGATTGTTATTTTTTCAATTTCTTCTTTGGAATACCCTGTTATGCGGCAGGCTGATTTATTTACTTCTACATACTTTCCCGTATTGTCTACCACAAAGACGCCGTCAGGGGCATTCTCTATATAGCTACGGAACTTTTCTTCGCTTACCCGCAACGCTTCTCCGGCCAATTTGTGGGTCTGTTCAGCCTGGATAGCGTAGAGTGCAAAGGCGATGTCGCCCGCGACCTCCTGTAAAAGACCCGCTTCCTCGTCATTCAACTGAACATCCTTGGGAAGCGAGATGCCCAGAATGCCGTAGTCTCTGCCCGCGTACCTCAGAATGATTGTAGCGGCCTGGTCGTGACCGTAATGCTCCCAAAGCAGGCATTGTCTGCAGTCCCTTTCCGGATCGAGCAGAACCAGCCCGTCTTTTGCAGCCAGGGCTTTTTCGCGGCACACAGGCATGCGGCCTTCTGAAAGCATTTTGGCAAAGGGTTCGAACTCTTCGCCCCAGCCAGCTTTTGCAAGGGCAACAGGCGGCCCATCCTTGCCATATACCGCGATCCAGGCGCCGTTGTAACCGCGCGTTTCAGTGAGCGATTCGCAGGCCTGATGAACAAGCCTGTCACGGTCTTTTTCGCGTACAATGAGCTGGTTGACGTTGCGGATGGCCGCGAGTATTCGGTTAAGATGCCTTATCTGCTGTTCCGCCTGTTTGTGCTCCTCGATTTCATCGGTAAGCGCCGCTGTTCTTTTGTTCACCAGGTCTTCCAGATGCGCGTTCAGTAATCGCAATTCTTCCTGGGTTCTTGCCAGTTCCCTGTTTTTATGTACCGCCGCTTCATAGGTGGAAATAAGCAGGGTAAGCATCTGCTGCTGATCAGCCGTAATAAACCGCCGCTTACCGCCGAACATAATCTCCACGCCAACGCGTACACGATCGCCATTGCGCAGCTTCCGGTTGGCCAGAATTTGTTCAATGTGCGTGATCAGATACTCTTCGTCGTACGGTTTGGTAATGAAGTTGTCAGCACCGCAGATCAGCCCCTCAAGCACATCTTCCGCGTTGGACAGGGAAGTCAAAAGAATCACCGGGGTCTCCCCTGCCCCGGAAGTTGACTTTATCTGTTTGCATAATTCATACCCATTCATATCGGGCATGACAATATCGCTGATGACCAGCGCTGACCTGCTTTTGCTAAAAAGAAGAAGCGCCTCTTTGCCATTGTTCGCCACCGACACCTTGTAGCCATGCTTTTCAAGAATATATCGCAGCTGTTCGGCCTGCGTAAGGCTGTCCTCGGCAATGAGTATTTCCACGGCGCTTTTAGAAAAATCCTTTTTCGTTTCCATAAAAACCCCTACTTTTTAACCAGTTCCGCCAGCATTGCCGCAATACCTTCGGGTGAAAGCACGTACATTGCCGCATCCAATTTGACGGCCTCTCCCGGCATGCCATACACAATGCAACTTTCTTCGTCCTGCACAATGGTGAGCGCGCCCCTTTCTTTCATAATTTTCAATTCCTCTGCGCCATCCCTTCCCATGCCGGTCAGAAGCACGCCGATTGCGGCCTGACCCAATACCTGCGCAACAGAACGGAAAAGATATGAGACCGATGGACGCAGGCCGTTCTCAGGCGGGAGACTGCTCAGCGATATACGCAGGCCGCGTTCCAGGCCCAGGTGAAAACCGTCCGGAGCAAGGTAGGCGTGTCCGGGCAAAATAGGCTGGCTGTGCGATGCCACGCTCACCGGGAAACCGGACAGACTGGACAGCCACTCTGCCAAACCTTGAACAAATCCTTGCGCAATATGCTGTACAATAAGCACGGGTACGGGAAAGCCGGGCGCTAGGCCCGACAGGATTTTCTGCAATACCGGCGGCCCTCCGGTTGACGCGCCTATTGCAATTGCCCGTATGGTACCGGTTCTTTGCGGCGATAATTGCCCAGACACTGGCGCTGCCATGCGCACTTTGGATGACCGGGCGAGGCGTCTTACTACCTTTATCTCTGACATTAGTTTTACCGTCTGTATCAGTTCCCGTGAGGCTGCCTCAAAGGCGGAATGGTCAATGCCCGCAGGACGGCGGACTAAAGCCAGGGCGCCTGCTTCAATTGCACGGAATGTAGAGGGAAGTTCTGATGCGCCGATGCTCCCGCTTACAATAACAATGGGGGTCGGTATGGTCTCCATGATCCGGCGTGTTGCTTCAAAGCCATCCATCATTGGCATATGGATATCCATGGTAATGACATCGGGCTTGTGCATCTTGAGAATTTCCAGGGCTTCCATGCCGTTGTTTGCCGTGCCCACAACCTGGATTGCCGGATCAGAGGTAAGAATATATGTCAGAAATTCCCGCGCCACTGGAGAATCCTCGACAATGAGCACCTTTATCATTATTTTTTTCCTTTAAATGAGTTTTTGGATCACGGCCAGCAGATTACTCTGATCAAAACTGCTTTTTACAATATAGGCGTTCGCGCCGGCGTCAATGCCGCGCTCCTTGTCTTCACGCGATTCAAGCGCGGTCACCAGCACCACCGGCAAATCACTAAGCTTTTTATCAGCCCGGATTTTTGTTGTTAACTCAAATCCGTTCATACGCGGCATGTCCACGTCCAAGACCACAAGGTCGAACTCATTGCTGCGCACCTGGGTCAGGGCGTCAACGCCGTCAACGGCCGTGGCAACCTGATAGCCCGCGGTTTCCAGGATGTTCTTGAGCAGCGTGCGCGAGGTGATGGAGTCTTCGGCCACGAGTATTCTTCCTGTACTGGATTGGGCCTTGGCAACAACGTTTTGTTCCCGGGGTGCTGCAGAGGTTTGTATCGCTGATTTTATCAGGTCAGCCACATTGAGCACAGGCACGACCTTGCCCGTGCCAAGAATTGTTGCGCCCGCGATGTTGCGCACGCTTTCCAGTTGCGGCCCCAGCCCTTTGACCAGCACCTCCTGCTCCTGCAAAACCTCATCGACCATAAATGCCATGCGCTTTCCGGCATAGGCGAGGACAATTACTGGCAAATGCGATGTCTTTGCACTATTGGACGGTTTAGGCGCTACAGGCAGTTCAAGGGTCTTGCTCAGGCGGGCCATTGACAGCACCTGCCCGTCCAGCCGGATGGTTTCGCGGTTTTCGACTGTTTTGATGTCTTCCTTTTTCACTCTCAGCACGCGTTCAACATTGACAGCGGGAAGAACAAACAGAGACTCGTCCGCTCTTACCAGAACACCCATGAATGTGGCCAGCGTCATGGGCAGAACAAGCCGCAGTGCGGTACCATCCCCTATCCGGCTTTCCACGGACACACTGCCGCCGAGTTTTTCCGCCTTTTCGCGCACAATTGCCAGGCCCAGACCGCGGCCTGAAATATCAGTGATCATTGGGCTGGTGGAAATTCCGGAATGAAAGATGAACTCTAATGCCTCCCTGGAATCGATCTGCTGCGCAGCGCCTGCGGCCAAAAGCCCCTGTTTTATTGCTGCTGCCCGGACTTTGGTCAGATCAATGCCAGTACCGTCGTCTGAAATGGAAATTTCCATCTGGCGGTTGTCTTTTGCCGCAAAGCACAGCCGGATTGTCCCGGATGGACTCTTGCCCAGTTGCGCGCGTTCTTCGGGCTTTTTCATACCATGGTCAACGCAGTTGCGGAAAATATGGATGAGCGGGTCTTTCAGTTCATCGAGAATGCGCTTGTCTATCTTTATCTCCGCGCCATGGACAATCAGTTCCACCTCTTTTCCCTGCGCATGCGCAAGATCGCGGACCATTTTTGGAAAAATTTCCACAAGCGTGCTGACTGGCAGCATTATGAGGCTTTTCATTGCCTCCAGGTGTTCATCCACCATGCGCCGGAGCGCGCGCAGGTCCTGTTCAGCGGCCCGGGTCGCAGCGTCTATCCGGCCCCGGATCGTTTTCAGTCCCTCATCTGTCCTGCACAAGTCAAGCATACCGCTTATCTCCTGTAATTCCCTGACACGCTGTTCCGCGGCCATTTTAACATAGATCATTTCCTCGGCCTGGAGCAGCAGGGGATCAAGCTTTTTAACCGGTATCCTTACCGTGTCCGCCTGTACCAGACGCCTCTCCGTGACAGTCTGTGGCAGTGAATTCTCAGGCTTTATGTGTATCGGAGCCCCTTTGGCTACTGCGTTCAACCGGCTTACCAGCTCTCCGGTCTGTTTCAGCCCTGTTTTTGCCGGTTCTGTTTCCGAAGGCGGAACAAGCAGTGTAATGCAATTTACGGTTTGATGGAGCAGGTCCAGCAGGGCCGGGTCAAGGGAAATGTTCCTTTTTTTCAGGGAAAAAAGCGCGGCCTCAAGCGCCTGGCAAAGTGTCTCGATTTCCGCCAGATTCACGGAACGCGCTGCGCCCTTAAGGCTGTGCGCCTCACGAAAGAGGTTTTCGGTCACTTTTGCCCGGTCCTCGGTTTCCCCGGCTTTTTCAAGCTCCATCAGGAATGTGGACATGGCACGGACATGCTCCCCGGCTTCTATCCGGAATGTTGCCCGCAGCCGTTTGAGGAATTCGCCGTTCTTTGTGTCCATTGTATTTGACCGCCTTTAAACCTTGAACTGTTCCACTGTTCCCTTGAGTTTCTGTCCCAGTTCGTACAGGTTCTTTGCCGTTATCTCCGCCTGTTTCATGCTCGCCGCTGTTTCTGACCCTGCCTGGTTGATGTTCTCCATGGCTGTACCTATCTGGTTCATTCCCACCACCTGCTGCTGGCTGGATGCCACTATCTGAATGGCTGCCTGCACAGCCTCTCCGCTGCTCTCTGCCAGCACCTGGATGGCCTCTCCGGCCTGCACAGACTGCTTTACCCCGGCATCCACTGCCTTGCTCCCCTGTTCCGTGGCCATGACAGCAGCGCTGGTGGCCTTCTGCACATCGTTCAGTATGGTGCGCACCTGGGCCGTTGCGTGCTTTGACTGTTCCGCAAGGTTCTTGATCTCCTGCGCAACCACGGCAAATCCCTTGCCCTGTTCCCCTGCCCGGGCCGCCTCGATGGCCGCATTGACTGCCAGAAGATTTGATTGATCGGCAATGTCCGAGACCGAGGCGATGATTCCGCCAATGGACTGTCCCTGCTCGCTCAGGCTGACAATGGTCCTGGTAATCGCCTCCATCTGGCCACGGACGGCAAGCATGCCGGCAGCGGCCTCTTCCACGGCTTTTTTCCCGGATTGAAAGACCTGGGACACACGCTGCGCGCTGTCCGAGACGTTCTTTGCCTTGTCCGATGAAAGCTGCGCCGCCTGCCTGACCTCCTCCACCGTGGTCGTGGTCTCACCTATGGCAAATGCGTTTTCGGCCGTGCCCGAAGCCACCTGGGTGGTTGCGGCAAGGATTTCAGAGGAAGAACTTATGAGGGTATTTACGGCTTCTTGAATCCCCTGTATCTGTTCCCGCAATGTCTCCCCCATGCTGCTCAGGGATCGCAGCAAGTCACCCAGCTCATCGCCCCGTTTCTTGTCCGCGGAAAGCTCAACGGTCAGGTTCTTCGAGGCGATCATGTTCGCCGCGTTCACACTCGCCCTTAACGGCCTGATTATGCCCAGGGTCAAAAAGATGGCTATTGCCAGGGCAAGAACGATCGCCACGGCCCCAATCAGATACATGAATGTGCGCGCATTTTCCTGCGCAATGTTCGCCTCATCGTACCGTAACGCGGTGCGCGTTTCACTATGCCGTACAAGATCGTCCACGTTTTCTATCCATTGACCCACCGCGGGACTCGCTTTCCCGGTCATCAGACCAAAGGCTTCGCTGTGCTTGCCTGCCACGGCCAGATCGAGTACGTCATTGTTCAGCGCCCGTGAGATCTCCTGGGAAGCTTTGACCTTGGAAATCATACCAACCGCTGCCGTATCGTCGGACGGGGTCAGTTCCTTGACTTTCTTCAGGTTATCGTCGTAAACCTTCCTATTTTCAGCGATCGCGCTTCTTATTTCCCTGGCCTTTTCTGTGTCCTTGAACAGCAAGGCCGTACGCATGGCGATAGATACCTCCCTTACATCAGCGATCATACCATTGGCCGATTGAACGCAGACACTGTTAATTTTTACGATACGATCAAGCTTGTCATGACTGGCGGCCATCTGATTAATACTAACTATAATTATTAAAATCATAAAACCAATCACCAGGCAGAAGCCCAGCGCCAAACGCAATCCGATTTTCATGTTTTTAAACATACCTTGCTCCTTTAATTATTTTCAGATTCAACGGCCGATTTGTCCACGATTATTTTATTATCATCTAATATTTTTTGCGCATCGAGTATGACCATGCGTTCTCCCGTAACGCCTTTCAAATATTCCGCGCCAATTCCGGCTATCGTGACGGGAGGCGCCTGGATCGCCGCACGCGGGACAGACCGTGTACCGAGAATGGCATCGGCAAGAATTCCGAACTCCATCTGGCTGTTTTTGAGGATAATCACCTTATTGAGTTCGCCCAGGCCCTTGTCCGGCAGATTGAAGAACTTCTTGAGATCAACCACCGAAAGTATCTGCCCGTGCACATTGGTGATGCCCAGTACAAAGGCCGGCACGCCCGGAAGGGGCGTGAAATCTTTCAGCGGATGTATTTCGCGCACAAAGGCCGATTCAATGCCGTATGTTTCAGACGCAAGGACAAACTCGACAATTTCGAGGAATTCATGTCCGGATAGCGCCTGTCCGGGTTCGCGCGCCAGGGCCCGCGCCCGCGTTCTGAGAACAGTGTCCTGGTTCTGCGCCATGTGGTCCTGTTTCATGCCAATGCTCCAGTTTCAATGGTGACAAGAATTATTTCCTTTAACCTGCCGGCCGTCAGCCCTTCGGATTCGGGCAGAATATCTTCGGGCCGGTTCTTTTCAAGAAGCGCAAGCGCGTTTTCGAAATGTTTTTTTGCCAGCCGCGCATTTCCCTGCCGCAGCGCCATTGTGCCCAGCGTAAAATGGGCCAGCAGGAAATTCTGATCTATATAGAGCGTCCGTTTCAGGGAAGCGCCTGCTTCCGTAAGCCGGTTCATTTCCTGGAGAATGATCGCGCGCAGATAATGCATTCCGGGATTAAGCTTGTCTGAAGCCAGGGCTTTTTCGCACACAGCCAATGCCTCGGTGAGTCTGCCCTTGTCCGCCAGCGCCCGGATTGAGAAGGCCTTTGAAGGCAATGCTTCTTTTTCAATTTTCCCGGGTATTTCCAGCGCAATTGCCTGAACGGGTTGTTCCATAACAGGAACAAATTTGCTCTGTGGCGGTAATTCGATGGCAGTTACAGGAGTTTTATCATCTCCGGAGAATTGGAATAGCGTCGGCGTTTCATACGGGAGAATCTTTGGCAATGGAGACATTGTGTGGTCTTTCCGGTAGGCAATTACGCCGGGAAAATGGACCGGGGCAAACTGGGGAAAGAGGGCCTGCGAAAGTTCGCTGGCGCCCACCATCAGCCATCCGCTATCCACAAGTGAGCGGTAAAGATCCTTGCCCACCTGTCTGGCGCGCTCAGGCGCAAAATACATGAGCACATTGCGGCAGAAGATGATATCCATGGCGTTTGTGTTGTTTACCGGGGAGGGATAAATGTCTTCGGCCAGGTTCAGATAAGAGAATGTGACCATCTTTTTGATTTCAGACAGAATCTCAAACACCCCGTCCTTTTTGCTGTGAAAGTAACCATCGGTAAGCCACTGCGGCGCATTGCGGAACGACCATTTGCTATAAATGCCAGCCATTGCCTTGCGCAGAATACGGGGATTTATGTCCGTGGCCAGAATTGTAATATTCCAATCCGCCAGGTCAGGTATGGCCCTTTTAAGCGCTATTGCGATAGAATATGGTTCCTCGCCTGTTGCGCAGCCTGCGCTCCAGATTCTCAACCGTTTATCGCCTTTTTCCCGTTCCCGGACCATGGCTGGTAAAATTTCCCCGCAAAGAGCTTCAAAAGCCAACGGTTCCCGCCAGAAATATGTCTCATGTATTGTAAGATGGCTTGCCAGCATATCCATCTGGCTGGCGGTTAATGGCGCGGACAATAGCCACTGAACAAATTGTTCATTGCCAATAAAACCGAATTCTTTGGCCGCGTTACCAGCCTTGTATTCCAGGTCGCCCCACCGCTCTCTGGGAAAATGAAGCGCGGTCCTTGCCGCGATCATTTCGCTCAATTGAGACATCAGACTGTCGGGAAGCGTATGGTTCATTCAACACCTTGGGCCATGGAAGCCTTCAGGTCGCGCTCCTCGTCCAGTGAAAGAAATTGGTCTATATCGTGTATAAGCACAAGATTGTCATCCAATGTGGCGACCCCTTTGATGTATTCAGCAAAAGGAAGCGCCTGTTTCGCGTCCACCATCTGGTTCTCAGTCAGTTCGCGAATTCCCTCAACTGAATCCACCACAAGCGCAACAGGCCGCCGCGAAGTTCGTGCGATGATGAGCCTGTCGTCTGTGTTTATTTGACGTACCGGCAGACGAAAACGTTTGCGTATGTCGAGGACGGGCAGCACCTTTCCCTGCATGTTTAATACGCCCAATACGATCTCCGGCGCCTTGGGCAGGGGCGTGATCTCCACTGCACGGACAACCCGTTCCACAGCGGACAGATAGAGCGCGTAACGCGGTTGATCCAGCGTAAACAGGACAATTTTTTTTTCTTGTGCCAATGGTGTGTTCATAATGCTTTGTTTCGTTTTCCCTTATCGCTCACATGTGCTTTACATACACTTGCCCCAAAGTAGTGGCATGCGAATTATAAATCAAGTCGAAAGTCCCTGAAACCTTCTCGAATGCATCCAGTACCGCTGGATCAAAATGTTCCGGCTTAGTCCTGCCGTCACCCTCCTGAAGAATCTGGCACGTTTTGGTGTGCGCCAGCGCTGGTTTGTAGGGCCGTTTGCTGCGCAGGGCATCGTACTGGTCGCAGATAATCACGATCCTGCAAGCGGGTGGAATGTCTTCGCCTTTTTTCGCCCGGGGATATCCACTCCCATCCCACCTCTCGTGATGGCCAATCGCAACTTCGGAGGCCATTGTAATGAGCGGTACCTCTGATTCTGAAAGGATCTTCGCGCCTATTGTGCAATGCGACTTCATTGTGTCAAATTCCGCCGGAAGCAGAGGTCCTTTTTTCAACAGGATAGAGTCGCTTATCCCTATTTTGCCGATATCGTGCATGGAACTTGAAACCGCTATAGTCTCGCAGAGCTCTCTTGGCATGCCCATGGTAGCTGAGAGGGTCGCCGCATACATGCCAATCCGCTTAATATGCCTGCCAGTTTCATCGTCACGGTATTCAGCGGCGACCAAAAGCCGGTCGAGCATTTCGCGCGAAGCGCGCTCCAATTTGTCCATGGCGTTATCAAGGTCGGCCGTTCTTTTCTTCACGGTCCGTTCCAATTCAGATTTGTATTCTCTTTCGAGTAGCAGCAGTCTGTGGTAATCGGCAGCCTTCCTAACCACTGCGGAGAGGAAACCGGGGTCAAAGGGCTTAAGGATGAAGTCAAATGCCCCGGCTCTCACGGCTTCGGCAGCAAGCGCCAGTTCCGCGTAACCAGTTAATAAAATGACCGGAACTTCGGGCCTTGCCGAACGTACCCTTTTCAGCAGATCGATCCCTGTTCCATCGGGCATTTTAATGTCGCTCAAAACCGCCACGACCGGTGATATGCTGAACAGCGCCAACCCTTGTTTCACGTTCTCCGCAGCCTGCACCGTAAAGCCATCCTCGGTCATCAACTGAACTATCATGTCCCGTACCTGCTGGTCGTCATCGACAACAAGCAGTTCAGCAGGTTTTCCGTTTTTTACAAACTCATTTGTCATTTACGAGCCCCAATTTCCTCAATTGCCTCGCGCACGCTTTTCAGCAATTGATCGCTTTCGAACGGCTTTGTGAAATACGCCTTGGCGCCGTTTGCCATTGCCCTTGCATGGATATTCTCGTCGTGCAGCGCGGTAATGAAAATGACCGGCAGTGCGGACCCCGCGGACTTTAATGTATCCTGAAGTTCAAGCCCGTTCATGCTCGGCATGTGAATGTCGATAATGGCGCAGCCCGGCGATTTTATTTTTCCCGACCCAATAAACTCTGCGGCGGAACAATATGTTTCAACAGCATAGCCCGCGGACTTGAAAAGCCTGTACAGCGCCTTGCGCACTGAAGGATCGTCGTCAACAACAAAAACACAAAAGGAAATGGCGGTATTCGTCATGTTTTCTACCAGCATGTATGTTAGTATACGCATCCTGCCGTTGTCCTGGATATTGGACCTTAGGCCTATACTCTGTAAGAATTGTAGTTTTTTGTCGGTTTAATTGTTATTGTCGAAGGGTAGCCGGCGGGAAATCCATTGCAATCGTTGCGGTGGCTGTCAGGCAGAACGCATCGACACGTGCTGGGTAATGTTTTTCTTACTTAAATCACATTTTTTGTGGAAAAGCGAGCGGCCGCATTTTTTAGGCTCTTTCGTATGCGGACAGGAAATCTTCGCGCGAGATACCAGAAGGCCTGAAACGCCGAAGGTTTCTATATGAAAAGCGATAGCTGACTTCACATCGGCCAAGGCTGCCTCATAGGTGTCTCCCTGGCCGACAATTATTGATGAATGACGCCCCTGCAATGATCCCCCCGCGGAGCGCCTATCCCTGGAACGCCCCCCTCAACAAGGGGGCATCTTTCGGAAAAAATATTGGGGGGATCCTTGGCATTCAGGCATTTACTGTACAGGGGCGTCATTCTGCAACACTGACATCTATTGATGAATGACGCCCCTGCTTACGACCTCCGAAGCCCCGCTTCCTGCTCAAAACGCACAAGCTCTGCCACTGACCCTGCCTTCATCTTCTCCATGACGCGGTGCCGGTGTACTTTGACCGTTTTCTCGGCAATCTTCAATTCAGCGGCGATCTGCTTATTGAGCATCCCGGTGATAACCAACCTGAACACATCTCGCTCACGGTTGGTCAAAAACTGTATCCGCGCCTGAATTTCTTTTTTATGTATCCGGGCAGGAAAATCCTTTGTCTCTTTTTTAAGCACCTTTTCAATCGCGGACAACAGCTCCTGGCTTTCAAACGGCTTGGTCAGGACATCCATTGCGCCTGCCTTCATGGCCTTTACACTCATGGGGATATCAGCATGTCCGGTAATGAAAATGATCGGCACATTGCGGTCTGATATGGAATTCAGCGTTTCCTGCAACGCAAGCCCGTCCATGCCCGGCATGGATATATCAAGAAGCAGGCACGAGGAACTCTCAATCCTGGGGCATGCAAGGAAGTCTTCTGCAGAAGCAAATGCCTTTGCCTCGTACCCTGAAGTCCTTACCAGGCGGCACAGGCTTTTGCGCACAGAAGGGTCATCGTCAACGATATAGACCAAGGGTTGAACGCCGGATATCATGGATTTCCCGTGTGAATAGGAAGGGTGAAGCTGACTGTTGCGCCCTTGTCAGGGTTGTTGCGGACCGACAGTCTGCCGCCGTGGCTCTCAACAATGGATTTGCAGGTCGCAAGCCCCAGGCCCAAACCATTGGGCTTGGTGGTAAAAAATGTTTCAAAGGCCTTGCTCGACTCGGTTTTGCTAAAACCATGCCCGCAATCAGAAATGTCCACAAGCACGTTCCCGCTGTTGTCCGTGCCTGCGCTTACCGTAATCATTCGGTCAGTGGACGCGGCCTTTTCCATGGCATCGCACCCGTTCATGACCAGGTTCAGGATGACCTGCTGGATTTGGACGCGGTTTCCAAGCACCTTGGGCAGGTTCGGGTCAAACGCCTTTTGGATCGTGATGCTCCGTATGGCCAAATCGCTGTGGCTCAGGACCAGCACTTCCTCCAACAAGCCAGCCATATCGAGCGGTTCCCGTTTTATTTCGCCCTTTTTCAGGTAATTCCGCAACTCCTTGATCACAGCGCTTATCCGGCGGTTGTCGTCCATAATGTCCTTCAGGGCGTCCCGCACTTCATCCATATCGGGTTTTTCAGCATCCAGGAACCGCAGTATGGACTGCGCGTTGCTTAAAATGGCGGCCAGGGGCTGGTTTATCTCATGCGCCAGGGAGGTGGCAAGTTCGTTCATGGCCGCGCTCCTGCCCATGTGCAGGAGCGCTTCATGCTGTTTCAGCCGTTCCGTATCTGTCTGCTTTTGCTCCGTGATATCCTCGAATATATCGACAATCTCCGCTGACCGTATTTCACTTTTCTTCAATTCTTCTTCCAATTGCTTTCTTTCAGTGATGTCGCGGGTAGTGCAAATGATTTTTTTCATGGTTTCCCCGGAATCTCTTGCTGGCATGTATTCAGGGAGGCTATTTCTCGGCGTTGAACGCTAAACAACAAAGAGTGTCTTAGACTTATAATATCGTTTATTGTCAGCTATTTCCCAATAACTATGGTTCATTGTATCATCAAAACTACAATACCTATGATACCTACGATACCTACAAATACTAGCGGCTGGTTTCTTTAAAAGAAACTTCATCATCATCAAAAACCTCGTTATCAAGGAAATTCCGCACCTCTTCTGTCAATTCCTTGACTTCATCCTCGATTTTCTTGTCCTCAGACCAGCGCATGGGACCCCCATTGTAAAATTTATTTCTTTTTCAGCACAAGTGATTATTGCGTGAAAATCAGCGTGTTCCCTTTCAAAAATCGCCTCTGCCTCAGTATCAGTTTTACCCAGCATAGGCATGCTCTGGCTGATGATTGCTCTTTACGGGCAGTCTGAGCCTCTTGGTCTTAAGGTTGGCCCTGAAATAGGTTTGCATCTGGAAATGGGTACGGCTGAGGGTAGCGAACTTTTGCTCGTGCAGCATGCAGTCCTTACGCATAAGACGCCACCTCTTAAGGTCTTGGCCATAGCGCACAAAATGGCCCGAATCCTGGAAAAAAAGCCGTTTGGTGTACATATTTTTCAGTTCAGGCGAATCGCCGTCGCAGGTAATGTACGAATAGACTGTATTTGTCTGCACGATCTTTGCCCAAATGGCCTTAAAAAGCATGTTCACCACAACGCAAACAGCCCTGTGGCCAAGCTCAAAGGAACGTCTGAGACGGTAAATTTCAGAGACAATGCAGTCGCCGCCCACATCCAACCCTGTACTGAAATGGTCTCCAGCCCGTTCTCCATCGGCAAGCACGGCATATTCCACTGGCAGCTTCAGCTTCCGTGATTTAACAATGTATTGGGCGCATCCAACAATTGTTGACCCTGTATCCCGGACAATAAAGGTTGCAGCTGTAGACCAATACTGGCGGTCGTAGGCGATTTCCTGGGACCGGTGCGGTAAATCAGCAGGATAGCAGAAATTGAGGAATTCTCTGCGAAGTTCCTCGTCCATCTCCATTATCAGATGTTCGGACAGGGTAAAACCGCAGTTGTCGTCGAAATTAATAGGAGAAGCGATCCTGGGAAGGGTAAAAAACGACGAAAAATAGCTGATAGTGTTCCAATGATTTTTATGAACACGGCTGAGAATCCGGTCAACAATGCCGGCTTGGTTGCTCATGCTGCAAAAGAGGTTTCCTTGAGGGGAAGAAAAATCTCGAAAAGCGCTCCCTCGCCTTTTTTGCTGACAACATGTATGGTGCCGCCATGCGATTCGGCAAAAAGCCGCACATTGGTAAGGCCAAGGCCAGTGCCTTTTTCACCCTTGGTAGTAAAATAGGGCGTAAAAAGATTTGGCAATATGTTTTCGGAAATACCCTTGCCGCTGTCCTGCACGGCAATGATGACATACCTGCCGTCGGTTTCAATTGCCCTTGCCGAGATGGAGACAATGCCAGGCCCATGCATTGCCTGGGCGGCATTTACCACGAGGTTGAGCACGGCGTTTTGCACATGCTGGGGAAAAGCCTGCACATAAAGCGGGTTTGCCGGCACGTTTAAATGCACCATTATTGATTTATCTATTATGACGTCTGCGGAAATTGCCGCGTCTTCAAGCACTTTGCAGACATCGACAAGAGGTTTTTTGCCAACTGGTTTAGCCTTGAGCTCCATGATTGTGTCAAGCGCCTGGCGTGCCCGTTCAACGATGAGATCGCAATGTTTTTTCGCGGTACTGCCTTCGGGTTCGCGCATGCCCAGAAGCGTGGCATGGCCAATAAGAACATGCACTGTATTACGAAAATCGTGGAGGGTGCGGGAAACCGAACTCAAGTATTCGTCAAGGTCCATGGCACTGTCAACTTTCCCCATGGGTGGAAAAGTTTTTTCTGACGACTGCGCAACCGATTGCCCGCATCCTGCCACGAGGGGATTTCCTTTTTGCCGTGAAAGTTCAAGTAATTGATTCATATCTTACAATTAAAGATAATCTAAAATTCTGAAAAAAACAGGCCCATTACCTACATACTTTTTGTCAAAACAAGCAACTTTTCTTGCTAATTTATGCTGTTTTTAATAAATTTAACGAAAATACAATAACTTGTTGTCTATTTAACAAATAAATTAACTAGTTAAATATGCAGGCCAAAAAGGAGAAAAAAAGTTGAAACATGCTCTTTTAGCAGCCTGGTAGATGAATACCCCAGTATAAAAGCCTTTTCTTCCATGGTAAAATGCGGCCTGATCAATTGAAGGCCCACGGCTTTTATCCGCTTTCGAAAATCCAAAAAGTCCTTGAATGAATAGCCAAGTGCGTCTTTTATCGAGCGTTTAAAACGCCAATCGTCAGGTTCTTTCCCGATAACACCTCTGACTTCGTCATAATATCCGACAAAGGCCGTTTTCCTGCGTTCTAATGATTCCGCGAACCCTTTTTTAAGCCCAGCGAGAATCACTTGAAATCCTTTGTTCTTGTCAATAAAAAAGTCCGGGTTGCACCTGCCTGCCTTAAACGCGGCATCAAAAGTATGGCCTGTTACCGCTATGGTATATGTTGTTGGCGACGCTTCTTTCACCGAGAGAATAACTTTATCGCCCGACATGCCCGGCATATTTATATCGCTTATGCATACGTCGATATATGCCTGTTCCAAAAGGGCAAGAGAGTGCTCTGGTTCAAGACAGCTAAAGACCACGGTATTGGGCTGGCTCCGCACAATGGCCTCGCAAAGCGTTCCTAAAAAGAGGTCGTCATCGTCCACCACAAGCACAGACCTGAACACTTTTTTAAAATCAGCCTTCTCTCCAAGAAAAGCTTTTATATGGGCCATGCCTACCCCCTTTTTTCAGAAAGCCTGTTAAAAGCATTCAGGAGCATTGGTCCATCAACTGGTTTTGAAAGTACTATCTCTCCTTCGGCCGGCCTTCGGATATTTACTGCAATATATCCTGTCATGAAAAGAAGCCGTATGTCCGGCCTCCGTAAGCGGATTTTATCAGCTAGTTCAACGCCGTCTATATCGGGCAAAATAATGTCGAGTACCGCGTACGAGACGGATTTTGCCCGTTCCCCTTCGAACCAGCGCAGCGTATCCTCGCTGTTGGCGAACTCTATTGTGGCGTAACCCTTTTTCTGGAGCATTTCAGCTACATACTCCCGGACAAGGTTATCATCATCTACCACCATGACCAAACCATTGGTCGACATGCTGCTTCCTTTCAAGGCCGCGATATCGTGTTGCTCCCCTGCTGCCAAGGGAAGTTCAATGGCAAACGTGGCGCCTTCACCTGGCCGGGAATCGACCACTATATTGCCCTGGTGGCTGCGGACAATACCATAAACCACGGACAACCCCAGACCCGTGCCTTTGCCCTTTGTCTTGGTCGAGAAAAAAGGGTCAAAAATCTTCTCAATGATGTCCGGGGAAATACCGCCGCCAGTATCAGCCACTTTGATAAGCGCCAGCGCATTGGTCGACTCCGTGGTTATAGTTATACTGCCCTCTTTTTTTCCAATAGCGTCGCGCGAATTCATACACAGATTGAGGATACACTGGTGCAATTTGCCTGGATCTCCTTTGACCACCAGGGGTTTTGTATCCAATACCAGGTTGACCGTGGTGCCTTTGTCCACTATGGGAATCGCCAGGTCAGCAACCTCCGAAACAACCGTATTCACGTCAAATAATTCAGACCCGCCCATGTCACCCCTGCTGAAGGTGCCCAGTTTGTCGATCAGATCGCGTGCGCGTATTGTGGCCTGGTAAATTATCTGGGCATTGCGGTGCGCCTTGGCGATTTCCGCTTCCTCGAGTATAAACTGGCTGCGGCCATTGATTGAGGTAAGTATATTTTTAAAATCGTGGGCGAGCCCACCCGCCATTTGTCCTAAAAGCTCCATTCGCTGGGACCGCACAACCTGTTCGTTCAGACGTTTGGTCTCGGTCACGTCCACGCCAATGCCTGCGACGCCTATAAAGGAACCGCTGTCGTCGAACAAAGGATAACTGTTTAAAGCGATTGATTTCCATTCATTGTTCTTTGTTTTAAAATGCACTTCCTGGAGTCTGGCTTCTTCGGTCAGCCGGTCCATGAGCCGTTGCGCGTTAAAATCCGCTCCTGGCGCGACCAACTGACCAAAATGCATTTCTTTTAATTCAGCCTCAGTATATCCGCTCTGCTCTTCCATGGCCCGATTTGCGTACATGAATTTTCCCGAGTGGTCAAAACCAATGATAATGGCTGGTGAATTTTCGTAGAGCGACCGGTACCTGTTTTCAGTTGCCTCAAGTTTCTGCTGCATGCGGCGCTTTTCAGTAACGTCGCGCACGCTCACGAGAAAACCAGGCTGTTGCCGTTCATTGAGCAGGGATATGATGGTAGTATCACCGATCCGTTCCTTTTTCTCAGATGTGATATATGAATACTCCTCGGTAAGCGGCTGGCCATTCTGTTCGCGGCTTTTTTGCAGCCGGTTTCCATAATATACTGAGGAATATTTTTTTGACATAAAATCCCAAACATGGCGTCCTTCAAATTCCCCGGCTTCCCTGCCAAGCCATTTGCAAAAAACCGCGTTGGTATAGGTTATCCTTCCTTCAGTATCGAGCCAGATAACGCCCTCGCCAATATTTTCCATGAGATGCCGGTAAAAATTGCGCGAGGCCTCAATCGTATTGTTGAGGGCGAGAATTTCCGAATATTGCTTTTGGAGGCTCTGGTGGTTTTCCTCCATATGCTGGATAATGGACTTCTGGTCGCGAACCCGGAAATTGAACACGTCCACTATCCTGCGGAAAATATTCGGCCGGGGTGTCCAGGTGACTTTGTAGTGGCTGTAGGGTTTACCTTCATTTGACACACACCGAATGTCCTCAATTATTACATCCTGCATTCCTTTTAACCGTAGAGTAGCCAAAGTCCAACCATAATTGAAGTCGTACATCTGGTTTGAATAGCGGGCCGGCTCATTTGGGATCCACAATATTTCAAGTTCGCCGTCTTTCAACAGTCGAGCTTTGACTTTAAGATTTTTATTCGAGTATTTTTCTACATTTTCGCCGATTTTGTGTACTATAACTGAAAGCGGGGCAATCCGTAGAAAAAAAAGGAAAAAATTGCCTACTTCGCTTCGCAATATCTCTTCTGCCACGGAAATCAACACTTTTGACCTACCTCCAAGCGCAATTTCGAGTTGTCGGGCCACCTGTGTCCAAGTGAGCCAATCTGTCCATTCCATGGGATTTTCCAGAATGCTTGGTGCCACTATTACTCCATCCAGAACACGCTCCACCAGACCTTTTTCCCTCGCATATTTTATCATTAGTGACGTGCCGTAACAAGACACTTCCAATGGAACATCACCGGCCTTCACAGATAGGTCAACGTTGTTGTCCAAAATATGCCTCCCACTCCCGAATAATTTCATCGGGTAAAGTCCGAGTAAAAAGCTCCACTTTTTGACTGATGTCATGTACAACACGATAAAAATAGGCCAGATAAAAGGCTAATGCAAGCCGATTGATATTTCCATGATATTTCCAAATCGCCCTCAGCATATAGGTCCAGTACTGGAACCGGTATCCGGAAAACAGGCCTTGAATAACGATGCTCCGCACTATTCTGATAAAATACAAGTTAGCCGGAATGGAGCCTTTTTTTCCCGACAATACATATGCGTCGTTCCACCCATCGATCCACCTGAAACAGCGGTTAAAATATTCCACAGGAGCATAGACAGTTTTGATAAATTTCAGGTACCCCGAGTAAAATGTCTTTGGATGTTGGCGTAAAATGACATTTGTTCTAAACGATTTGGTAATGGCATCTTTGTCCCGTGAGATACGACCCGCTTCAAACAGCCGCTTATAGAGCCGCGTGCCCAGAGGTGCCTGCAGCACCGACATGCCGGATAATGGAATGTTGGATTCGCGGATGAAACGGATCTGTCCATCCACAGCCTCTTCGTCGTCCTCATCAAACCCAAGAATAAGTCCGGCAATAATTCCCATGCCATAACGCTGCAATTTCCGTACTTTTGCGACCTGGTCTTTTTCAAGGTTCTGGTTTTTCCTCACCGATGCCAGCGCTTTTGTGTTCAGCGTCTCAATCCCCAAAAACATGATATTAACCCCGATAGCCGCCATCAATTCCACGATATCATCGTGGTCGGCAATCTCAAGGGAGCACTGGGAAAAGAAATCAAAGGGAAAATCCCTTTCTTTCTGCCAATCGCGGATGGCCTCAAGCAATGCAATGAATTCAGCCCTGTTTTTTTCCTGATTGATGTTTCCCATGAAATTGTCGTCAACTATGTAGACAGTCTTACCCTCGCCGCTTGCATGCAGCAGATTCAGCTCGTGTAAAACCTGGTCAATGCTCTTTCGCCGATGGCGACCATAGAGTGCCACCATCTGGCAGAACTCGCAGTTATTGTGGCAACCGCGCGACGTCTGGAGCGAAACGTTGAAATAACTTCCCCCAGAGAGCAAATCATAGCGGGGTGGTGAAATTTCGCGTAAATCAGGGTGTCCTGAAGCCCTATAAATCTTTCTCAAAATCCCCTTGCGCATATCATCAGCCAATTGACGGGCGATGGTCTTCTCGCTATTATCGCATAGACTTTCAATTTCGCCGATCACTTTTGAGACATTATCGTTTTCGAACACATGGTCAAGAGTCGGCAGCAATGGACCGCCGATAACTATCGGCTTGTTAAAACTTTTAAAATATCCGACTAAACGTTCGGCTGATTTCCGTTGAAGGATATTGGATGAGATAAAGATGAAGTCCGCCCATTGCTCATGGGTATCACGCACATCCTCAACCTCCTCGTCGATAATAGTGTAATTCCAGTCAGGCCCCATTGCGCCAGCGACTGTTATAAGGGAAAGAGGATAAAATTGGCCCTTCTGCCCGAATATCTCGTTCAAAGGGCTGAAATTGTAAAACCCTTTGTCTGTTTTTGGCCACACGAGAAGAATGTTTTTTCCAGCCATGATAAGCTTCCCAACTTTAAGATTATTTGTAACTATTCACGTCCCTATGCCTGTTTACAAAAGAAATAAAGGACTTTTAAATTCCCCATGTTCCAGTCCTGACCTCACCCTGAAGGAATTGGTTGATAAAATTCCCCTCTCCCCATGGGGGGAGAGGGGGGATTACCGGATGAATGTCCTTTCGGGGTGAGGTCAGTGCCCGATAGTGAGGTATAATATCGCAATGGGGCCGGACAACATCAGGACAAAGGCTCGCAAAGGGACCGCCGATAATCACCCGTTTCCCCCGCTTCCTGAATTCAGCGGCGATCGCCCTCATGCGCGCCCATTGGGAAACTTTTCCGGTTATGCCAATGTAATCGCACGCGGTATTAAAATCAATTACCTGCGCTCCTTCATCGCACAGTGCGATATCCAGATAAGAAGACGCCATGGCGGCCACGGTTGTTATGGATTGATCAGCGGAATATATTTTAGGCGGCAATCCCCACTGGGCATACACCTCAGTCCCAAAATAATTGGGGAAGTCCGTGGCTGGATTGATCAAATAAATCTTTTTTCTCATATGAGATTGAAAAGTATAAGTACTGAAAACACTATAAGGCAAGCAAATTGAATAAAGACAACAAATCAGAGAGTTATATTATTGCAACATAGACAGCCACATTATTGCATCGTGGACAGGAATTCATTGGGGGAGAGAATTCGTATACCGGTGCACAGCCCTGGAGGAAAATGCTTTTTATTCCCGGTGATCAGAATATTGGTTTGCGCAACAAGCGCGCATTCGTAAAAGCACCGGTCTTTTTCATCAGGCAGGCTAACGGTCGCGTGCGGAGGGATTACCTGCCGCCCAAGACGCCTGATAGCCGACAACAAGCGTTCAACGGCAATTTTGGAAAAACCAAATATATCTCGCGAAAGAACAATCCCATATTCATGAACAATCCGGAGATCGAACGCCGGAACAAGTTCGCCGCAAGTGATCATCTGCACGATTTCCGCGGGACAGCCGTGACTTCGAATAAGACCGGAAACAAGGACATTGGTATCAACAACCACTTCCATCAGAATGTCCTGCGCGCCTGTGCGATCTCTTTCTCAATATCTTCTTCAGAAAGTTTGTTTAATCCTTTTTTATACGCTTGTTCCTGCAATTGAGATACGGCCATTGCACACTCAGCCATGGCATCAGTCCGCATACTTTCTTCAAGATCGCCATCCATGATATCCCGCACCATTGCGATAGGCTTGCCATTCAATGTAACGACAAGCTTGTGCGTTTTCCTCAATCTTTTCCAAACTTTGCCAGGATTAACCCTGAATTCCCGTGATGCGACAAAATCCATGACACGCTCCCTGGTAAAATAATATCCTACAATTAATATAATAAATATCCTACAATAACACAACAGCTATTTTCATCGTATTGCCACACATGCTTCATCATTGCCGCGCTTTATTGGCAACGGCAATGACAATATTCCTCAGAAAGACCCTCTTCCCCGAATGATACACCGGTGTTTTGCCAAAATGCTTTTTAAACGATTCTCCTGCCAATATTTTCAGCGTCTCTACGTCCGCATTCGCGAGATCCTCATACACATCCCAACCAGGAACAACGGTATTTTTATTGTTCCACGGACATACCTTCTCGCATATCCCGCAGCCATAGACCATCTCTCCCATTTTTTCCGTGATGTCTTCCGGTATCTCACCCTTGTTCTCGATCGTATGATACGAGATGCATTTTCGCGCATCAAGGACATACGCATCAAGCGCTCGCGTGGGGCATGCATCAATGCATTTCCTGCATGAACCGCAAGGGTCCCATTTTTCCGGACCATCATGTTCAATCTCCAGGTCTGTCATGATGCCGCCGAGGAAAAGGCGGCTGCCGTATTTTTTCGAAAGCAGGAGCGTGTTTTTGCCAATACAACCAAGCCCTGCCTTTGACGCATACACTTTTTCCAAAACCGGAAGTGTATCGATAAAAACTTTCGTTTTTATGCCTGAAAAAGCCTTTGTCAGATACAAACAAAATGTCTCCAGCTTCTCATGAAGCAACGCATGATAATCATTTATTAATGCATATGATACAACATGCTTCGATTCAACAGCCGGATAAGGAAACCCGCAAATAATGACGCTCTTTTGTCCAGGGAGAAATTCCTCTATAACTCTGCGGGTGTTTCTGGTCTTGTGCAGATACGCCATGTCCGCGTGCATGCCAGTTTCAAGCCAGTTCTGGAATGCATTCTTTGTACGTGTATCTATTTGGGGGGTGCAAAAACCAATAAGGGGTATTCCTGCCCCAAGAGCAGCTTCACGGATTTTTTGATTCATGGTAATAACAGTCAAAAGTAGCAACTTTCCCGCACGCTTCGACTACGCTCAGCGCGCGGTACGCTGCAGTGCCTATTATTTAACCTGCCCTGTGCCAATAACCGCTGCCTGAGCGGAGCCGAAGGCAGCGTTATCCGAACTCGTTTCATTTTTACACTTGCTCAATTCATGTATTTTAGTTAGATTATGTTCTATCAACATTTTCTTTTTCTCATGGGTCCATCCCTGAATCTGTTTCTCTCTAAAATATGCTTCATCGACTCTGTCAAAATGTTCAAAATATACCAGTCTGACCGGCAACCGTTTGCTTGTATGGTTCGCGCCCACTCCTGATTGATGCTCGTTCAAGCGTCTCTCAAGATTCCAAGTGCTGCCAGTATAGTAACTGCCATCACTACATTCAAGTATATACATGTATGGCATAATATCTTCTGTCCCCCCGCACGCTTCGACTACGCTCAGCGCACGGTACGTCGCAAGGTCTGTTACGACCGCTATCCAACAACAATAACCGCTGCCTGAGCGAAGTCGAAGGCAGCAGCATAGATACTTTTCTCCGTCACCTCAGCGCGCGGTACGTCGCAAGGTCTGTTACGACCGCTATCCAACAACAATAACCGCTGCCTGAGCGAAGTCGAAGGCAGCAGCATAGATACTTTTCTCCGACACCTCAGCGCGCGGTACGTCGCAAGGTCTGTTACGACCTATCCAACAACAATAACCGCTGCCTGAGCGAAGTCGAAGGCAGCGGGCCTATTCTCCTTCACTCTCCTGCGCAGGAACCAGCGCAGCAAGCATCTTCCCCACTGCCTCGTTCACCGCCTTGCCGTCGGCCTTGCCTTTGACCTTGGGCATAAGCAGCTTCATAACCTTGCCCGTGTCCTTTGGACCCAGGGCCTGGGCCTCGGCCATGGTCTCTTTAATTACCGCTTCAAGCGCTTCAGGAGTCAAGGCCTCGGGCAGATAGATTTTTATCCATTTAATATCCTGCTCTTCTTTCCTCACAAGGTCGGGCCTGTTGCCTTTGGTATAATTCTCTATCTCTTCCATGCGGCTTTTAACGGATGAGGCGATGATCGATATGGCATCGTCGTCCGTGACCTGCTTGTTCTTGTAAATGCCAACATCCTTGATCTTGGCAAGCAGGAACCTGAGCGCGTTTACCCGTTCCTTTTCCCCGGCCTTCATAGCGACCTTGATGTCTTCGGTTATTTTTTCGAGAATTGCCATGGTTTCCAATCCTTTCGTATGGTTCATTTTCCGTAGAAATTCGTTATGGGCATGCGCCGGTCTTTGCCAAATGAGAGCGGCGTTGTCTTGATGCCTGGCGGCGACTGACGGCGTTTATATTCACTGGTGTTCACCAGACGCATGACTTTTGCCACAATCTCAGGGCTGTGTCCTTTTGTAACCAGGGTCTCCGGGCTTTCATGCTTTTCGACATAATTAAGCAAAATGCTGTCCAATATCGGATAAGGCGGTAAGCTGTCCGAGTCTTTCTGGTTGTGCCGGAGCTCGGCCGTGGGTTCGCGGTCAATGACGCTCCGAGGAATCACCGGTTTCCCGCGCATGGTATTGAAAAACTCTGAGAGTTCGTAAATAAGTCTCTTGGGAATGTCTTTTATAGGGGCGAATCCGCCGGCAAGGTCGCCATAGAGCGTACTATAACCCACGGAAGTCTCGGATTTGTTTCCTGTTGAAAGAAGAAGCATGCCAAACTTGTTTGAATAAAACATGAGCGCCACCGCGCGCACCCGCGCCTGCAGGTTTTCCTCGGCAACATCTGGAGCGTGGTCTGCAATGTCACTGGCAAGCGCCTGAAGAAAACCCTCGCACAACTTCTGGATGGGAATTTTCCTGAAACCAATGCCAAGCTGTTCCGCAAGGAGCGCCGCGTCCGAACGGGTGCCCTCGGACGAATAGACCGTTGGCATGGTGATGCCAAGGACGTTTTCCTTGCCCAGGGCTTCAGCAGCCAATGCAGCCACAATACTCGAATCGATTCCTCCGGAAAGACCCAAAACAGCCTTGGTAAACCTGTTTTTATGCGCATAATCGCGTATGCCGAGTACCAGGGCCTGAAAGACCTCTTCAACAGGACCGAGAAAACGCGAAACAGCTGGTTTGGCTATGGAAGGCTTTTGCCCATTCGCGGTAATGACAGGCGTACAGGTTATTGGAAAAACGGCAAGGCCAATATTTTTTTCTGGCTGCCGTGAAAATTCGATGTCAGCAACGCAGGCGTCTTCTTTGAACTGGGCAGCGCGCGCAATAGTGCGGCCCTGCGCGTTGATAATGAAACTGCCGCCGTCAAAAACCAATTCATCCTGGCCGCCGACCAAGTTGCAATAGGCAACGGCTATGCCAGCACCCTTTGCCAGTGAACAAAGCTTCTTTTCCCGTTCAGCGATTTTGTTCCGGTAATATGGTGATGCTGATAGATTTATTAAAAGCGATATTCCGGATGCGAGAAGCGTATTTACCGGCCCGCTGGCGCCCCAAACATCCTCACAGATAGAAATACCGATACATGCCTCTTTGGTCTTGAGCGTACAGACGCTGGCGCCAGGAATAAAATAGCGTTTTTCATCGAAGACTGAATAATTGGGTAGTAATATTTTGCCGTACACGGCCGCTATCTTCCGTTTATGAAGAATTGCGGCCGCGTTAAAGAGGCCGTGCGGTGTACGATGGGGAAAGCCCACGCAGACTATGCCTGCGCCAGCGGCTGACCTGATTCGTTCCAGCGCGCGGCGCGCATCGCTGATAAAATGTTTTTTAAACAGCAGGTCTTCGGGCGGATAGCCGCACAAGGCTAGTTCGGGAAATACCGTAAGATCAGCGCCCATGCCCCTTGCGCGTTCCATTTCACCGAGGATTTTTTCGCTATTGCCCGCGAAATCGCCCACGCGGGAGTTTATCTGAGAAAGATAGACGCGCATCATTCTTTTCTGGAAAAAATCTTATAGACAGCGATGAGAACAATAAAAAAGAGCGCCATGGTGGTAAACGGCACCCTGATACGCATGTTCGCGTGCGAAAAGGTGCAATCGCCGGGCAAATGTCCCAGAAAGGGGATTTTTCCCATGGCAGTGAGCACCGCGGCGCCAATGACCGCGATCACTATGGCGTAAAAAAGGAGTTGTTTGAGCACCGTGCCTCCTTGTTAGAACAGGGTTTCCTGTGATGAGCCTGCTGCCGCGGGTTTAAGCCCGAAATGCCGGTAGGCAAGGCCAGTTACCTCGCGTCCGCGGGGCGTGCGTTTGAGCAGGCCGGACTGGATGAGAAAAGGCTCAAAGACCTCTTCAATGGTATCCGCCTCTTCGCCAATGGCCACGGCAAGCGTGTTGAGTCCTACCGGCCCGCCGTTGTATTTCTCGATGAGCGTATGGAGTATCTGCTTATCGACAAGATCGAGTCCCAGCTTATCGACATCGAGCCGGTCGAGGGTCTTTTTCACCACAGGCAGGGAAATCGAAGGATTGCCGTCGACCTGGGCAAAGTCACGGGCCCTGCGCAGATACCTGTTTGCGAGACGCGGGGTACCGCGTGAGCGGGTACCTATCTCAAGGCCCGCCTCAGGATCAAGGGTTGTTTTCAAAATCGTAGACGAGCGTGATACAATTTGAGCCAGCTCTTTGCCGTCATAATGGTCAAGCCTGCACTGAATGCCAAAACGCGCCCGCATGGGCGGGGTCAGCATTCCCCACCGGGTGGTGGCGCCGATAAGGGTAAAAGGCTTTACCGGCAGACGAATTGAACGCGCGCCCGGTCCGCTTTCGATCACAATATCAAGCATAAAATCTTCCATGGCGCTGTAAAGGTATTCCTCGACAACGCGGTTCATGCGGTGGATTTCGTCTATAAAAAGCACATCGCGTTCGCTGAGATCGGAAAGAATGCCGGCAAGGTCGCCGCCTTTTACCAGGGCCGGTCCGGAGGTTACCTTGAGTTCGGCCTTCATTTCGTGGGCAATTATGTTTGCAAGCGTGGTTTTACCGAGTCCGGGCGGGCCGTAAAGAATCACATGATCGAGAGGTTCTCCCCGTTCGCGCGCAGCCTGGATAAAGACCTTGAGGTTCTCGATGTTCTTGTGCTGGCCCACGAACTCATTGAACAGATGAGGCCGTATGGTGGCCTCAAAATCTTTTTCATCGCCGTATTGTTCCGGAAGAATTACCCGTTCCCTCATATCATGATACCCACTGTTGATTTGTTTCTGTTCAGCAACGCTTTCTTTCGGGTACTGAGCGAAGTCGAAGCGCCGATTATCCTTAAACGCCCGTTTCGACTCCGCTCAACGTGCGTTTAAAAATCTGTTATATATACTTCAACGCCTTCTTGATCAACTCTTCGACCGACTGGTCCGCACCGCTGTCTTTGATTACGCGCTCAATGGCTGTTTCAGCGTGTATACGCTTGTACCCAAGCGATTCCAATGCCTTGATCGCTTCGTTTGCGGGTCCCTCTTCAAGGGATATTCGCGGTCCATCCTCGCCCCCTTCTCCCTGCCCGATATCTATTTTGTCGATCTTCTTCTTGAGTTCGACTATAATCCGTTCGATTGTCATTCCGCCCACGCCGGAAATTTTTGGAAAAGAATGTTTGTCGCCTTTTTTGACGGCGCGCACCAGATTTTCGACTGAAATACCCGACAGAATGGCCAAGGCCATCTTAGGCCCTATTTTGGAGACCGACAAAAGCATGAAAAACATGTCGCGTTCTGTTTGCCGCGAAAAACCGTACATCTGCATGATGCCCTCGGCAACATGAAGATATGTATAAAGATTGGCCTCTGATCCCAGTGTCCCCAGCTTCTCGTAGGTATAAAGTGTGATATTGAGTCCGTACCCCACGCCACTGCAGTCGACCACCACGCGGCCAGGGTTCTTTTCGATGAGTACGCCTTTTATTCTGTCGATCATGCGTGTGTTTATCCTCTGGTGATTGAAAGGCCGTGGGCCAGGGCAACGGCTAGAGCGTCGGCCGCGTCTTCATTTTCAGGTTCGCGGGAAAGCCCGAGGATACGGCAGGTCATGTATTTGACCCGGTCTTTGCTGGCATTGCCGCTGCCGGTCACAAACTTTTTTATTTCCTTGGGCGAAAGTTCGACCACGTGCGCCCCGTTCCGTTGTCCTGCAAGCAGCAGCACGCCCCGCACATGACCGAGGACCATGGCTGCCCGAACGTTTTTATAGTAAAAGGCATTTTCGACAATGACTTCCTCTGGTTTGTGCTGGGAAATGACCGCGGTCACGTCGTTGTAGATGAGCTCGAGTTTGGCGCTTAAAGACGAATCCGGCTGCGTTTTTATGCACCCGTATTCGATGGCGCGCAGCTGTTTTCCCTCAACGGCAATGACGCCGTATCCGGTGATCCTGCTGCCCGGATCAAGGCCCACAAGCACTACCCTGCTAATGTTTCAAGCTCCTTCTCGTCAATATCAAAATTGGCGTATACATTCTGCACGTCCTCATGTTCTTCGAGCGCTTCGATGAGTTTGAGCACCTTTGAGGCCTCGGGACCCGAGACTTTGACCGTATTTGATGGCGCCTTGGTGATCGCGGACGAGATGATGGGTATTTTCTTGGCTTCAAGCGCCATTTTTACCTGGTGATAATTTTCCTGCGCGGTTTTTATCTCGTACGCGTCGTCGGAGACTTCCATGTCATCCGCGCCCGCCTCGAGCACCAGTTCCATGAGCTGGTCTTCGCCAATGGCGCTTTTGGCGACCACAATTGATCCCTGCGATTTGAACATCCAGGCCACGGAGCCGCTGGTACCCAGATTGCCTCCACCTTTTTCAATGATATGGCGTATTTCAGAAACAGTACGGTTCTTGTTGTCGGTGAGCGCTTCTATGATGACCGCCACACCGCCCGCCGCATAGGCTTCATAGGTGTTTTCCTCGTACGAAACGCCCTCGAGCGTTCCCGAACCCTTGGCTATGGCGGTCTCAACGTTTTTGGCGGGCATGTTGTTTTCTTTTGCCTTGTCAACGGCCAGCCTCAGCCGCGGGTTTCCATCGGGATCGCCGCCGCCCAGCCGGGCGGCCGTGGTGATTTCACGGATGATCTTGGTAAACACCTGGCCCCGCTTTGCGTCGAGGGCGCCTTTTTTTCTTTTTATTGTTGCCCATTTGGAATGGCCTGACACACATGCCTCCTTATTGTTTATCGTACACTGGATAATATAATTTACTCAAATGGTCACTTTCATCACTTTGGATATTGCCTGTCCCAAAAACGCCTCGCCCGTTTTCCTGAACTTTATTGGATGGTCGGTGACAACGAAGCGGTGGTCGAGCACACTCACCGGTTCACGCTCCGCGCACAACCCGCGGCGCTCCAGTTCGGCCGCAGTGGCGCGCGCTGTCCAGGTGGCTGAATCAAAGACGTCGACCTTGCCCTGAAAATAAGCACTGATCCCCTGCTTGAAAAAGGGATAATGGGTGCAACCCAGAATGAGCGCCTTGAGGCCGCGGGGAACAAACTCCTTCAAATACATATCGAGCACCAGTTCGACGATGGGCCCATGGACAACGCCCTCTTCGGCAAGGGGCACGAGCAGCGGACAGGCACGTGAATATACGGCAAGGGCGGGATTGCGCGCCTTGATTGAGCGTTCGTAGATGCCGCAGGAAATAGTGCCTTCAGTGCCAATGACGCCCACAGCGCCCTCTGCAACACCGCGTACCACAGCCTCAACGCAGGGCGCCACCACTCCCACAAAGGGAACAGCGGGAAAACGCGCTTTCAGGTGCTCAAAGGCAAAGGCCGTTGCCGTGTTACAGGCCACCACCACAAGTTTCACCTCGTGCGAAAGCAGGTATTCAATGCATTCCTCGGCCATGCGACGGATTGTCTCCTCGGAGCGGTTGCCATAGGGATAACGCGCCGTATCGCCGACATAGACGATGTGCTCGCGCGGAAGTTCGCGCATAAGCGCCTGGGCCACGGTGAGGCCTCCTACGCCTGAATCGAACACGCCTATTGGCCTTGTCTTTTCCATTGTCGCGTCCTTATTCAAGTGTGTCCGCGTATCTGACAATGCCGTTCAGGACAGCTTCGGCAACCTGGCGATGGAATTCCCTGGTCCTGAGCACTTTGACCTCTTCGGGATTCGAGATAAATGCCGCTTCAATAAGCACCGCTGGCATCTCCACCCCGCGCAGTACATAGAAATTGGCCTGGTTTACGCCCAGCTTGTGCCGCCGCACTTTTTTAAGCGATTTGCTCATCTCCTGTTCAAGGCAAATGGCAAAGCGTTCACTCTGGTTACGGTAGGTGTTCAACTCAATGGACTTGATCATAAAATCGATGTCATCGATATTTTCCCTGGCATCGCCGTCTTTTTCGTACTGGATGGCGGAGTTTTCGAGCGCGGCCACCGCGCGTGCGTCATCGTCGCGCGCAAGGTCAAGGAAATAGACCTCAAAGCCGTCAATGACCGATTTTTTGGTCTTGTTGCCCGAGATGCTGTTGGCGTGCACGCTGATAAAGAGGTCGCCCTTTTTCGAATTCGCGAACTTGCTTCTGCCTTTCAGCGGTACAAAGGTGTCGTCGTCACGGGTCATGAGGACCGTGACGTCCCTGAGATGCTCCTTGAGGAGCTTCCGGAGTTCGAGCCCAATGGCAAGGACAATCTCCTTTTCCTCGGCCTTGGCCTGCGTGTTCACCGCGCCCGGGTCTTCGCCGCCGTGGCCAGGGTCAATGATGATCCGTTTTATACGCAGCGCAGCCTGGTCCGCGGCAAGGGAATCCGGCAACGCCACGGCCGCGGATTCAGCGGACGCAACCTGTTTCGTATCTTCGATCTTGTTCCTGAGGACCGCCTCAATGCGGCACGGCCCATCCTTGTAACAGACCTCGGGCTGGCCGGAACGGGCGCTGATGATAAGCGATATCTGGGCCGAACCCGCGAATTGGACCGCTGAAATCCCGGTCACCAGGCCCACGGTCTCTTTCCGCGTCAATTGTTCAACAGACACCTTGCCTTTGAGGACATTGATATTGAGCTGTGGTTTAAAAAAAGTATGGTCAAAGGCCATCTTCCCTGGCAGAAAAAGCGTGAAGACTGTGCCGTTTTTTCGTTCCTCGCAGGTAAAGGAATCGATGACAGCGACCGCACTGCCAATGCGGAGGCTCTTTTTTTCCGCGTCCCAGGTCACGGTATCGGGAACTAGTGAATCGAGGAGCAGTACAAATTCTCGCGCCGGAACATAGAGATCGCCCTCTTCACAGAACGGGGCTGCGGACCATTCACGCACCTCTCCGCCCACTGAAACAAAAGGGTTGTCCTCGGTGAAAATCAGGTCGGTTTCACTAATGTTTATGACCAACTTACGTTTGTCCGGCGCCCAGGCAAACCGGTTGGAAAAAAGGTCAAAGATTACCGTGGCCGGGAAAAACACATTGCCATCGCGCTCAGCGACAAGCGCCTTTTTTTCAGCGCCATTGTCATAGCGTACGCTGATTTCAGCCGCATGGCATGCAAAAAGAATACTACCAATAAAAAGTAATACTACGCGTTTCATTTCATTGATTTCAGAATGTTTCTGACCGTACGGCTCGCCTCTTTTTTATCCATGTCCTGCCGTTTATCGATATTTTTCCGGTATTTGCACAGACCCAGCTCCACCTTGATGCGTCCCCGGTCATTCACATACAGCATAAGGGGGATTAGGGACAGGCCTTTTTCATCGAGGGAAACGCCCGCCTTTACAATTTCCCTGCGGTGCAGCAGCAATTTGCGCTTCCGTTTCGGCTCGTGGTTAAAAACATTTCCCTTTTCATAGGGCTGGATGTCGAGGTTCTTGATGAACATCTCGTTCGACTCAAGGGCCGCGTAGCAATCGGCAAAATTGACCTTGCCATCCCTGATAGACTTTACCTCGGTTCCCACCAGCGAAAGTCCCGCCTCAATCTTTTCAAGCACAACATAGTGATGAAATGCCTTACGGTTTTTGACCAGTATTTTCATCAAAGTAAAATACAACCTTTGGTGCGGATATCGCAACCGGCAAAAATATACTAAATATTCGTTATATTTAATAACCACTTAACTATTTTTAGGAAAAAATTTCCCAAAAGAACGGCAAAATATTCCATAAGTCATTATTGTTATTAAAGTTATACAATATTATGCCGATAAATATGATAAGAACTTAACAAAGGAAACCTTATGGCACTCGATGCTGTTTCAGCTGCAAAAATTGAACAGTACAAAGAAATGTTCAAAAGCATGAACATACGGCAATATGGAGTGGGTGTGCTTCTCGATGCCCTGAACAATAACGAAGAACCTTTGGATCCCTATGGGTCTGATCTTGGAAGCCTCTCAGAGGACCAGGGCGCCGCTGCCACGGTGAAAATAGACACCTCGGCTGTAATGAAAAAAATCTGGTCTGAACTTGAAAAAGAGATCAAACTCTACGAAAAACAGCATCCTGAGACAAAAGACAAGTATTGCGTTGCCGTGAACAACGATACCGGCGAATCCATGCCATCGTTTTCAGTCGCGCGCATTGACGATCTGATGGAACTTATTGCCGATAGCGACAAGGAAAAGAGCCAATCGGTCATGACCAGCCACCCGGTCCAGGTCTTTCAATCAGACACAATAGATGTCTCAATCTTTGACGGCACTGGCGATGAAGGGCTTGACGCGCTTGTTTCTGATTTTTTCAAGAAAAACGAAGGTGTCTTCAAGTTCATTGCCGCACAGAATAACTAGAATGTAATGCTCGCCTGGACCAGGTCTATCCGGCGATCAGTGGCATGGGAATCGCGGCTGGCGATTGAATGCGGGGCGAATAACAGCGGCCATTGATACGCAACCGGCAGCGAAACATTCAGCCTGACATGCCGCTGGTCCTGACCAGTGACCTCAAAAAGCGATCGCGCAAGGTATTCGCCCAGGACCAATCCTCCCCACGCGCCGGCAATTCCCGCAACTATATACTGTTTGTCGGATTCAGCCTGAGCCAAAAGAGGAACACTGAGGCAAAGAGCACTGCCGCATATTGCTGAAAAACCCGAAAAAACACCCTGGAAAAAGGTATATGAGTTTTCCTCCTTAAACTTGAAACCAAAGGCCGTACCCAATGCATGTCCGGCAAGAATCGATGAGATCCAGATACGCCGGCTTCCCACGCTGTTAAAATCAGCGTCAAAAAGCATGGGCGCAAGCAGTCCGGTAAGTCCGCCCATGATACCCGTGGTCTCTATGAGAAACCCGCGGCCCGAGGAATAGTCTTTTCCTTTGGTCAATCTATGCCCTCCATATATTCCCGCAGGTATAAGTCCCATTGTTAGACCGCCTGCCGCGATGTTATATGCATGACGGTTATCGCCGGAAGAGTACATGGGCAACAGAAAGCCATAGAGCCAGGCCGACCTGCCAAAAAACCGGATGATATCAGCATTGCCATACTGATAATTGCCTGCCAGATTTACTCGCGATCCAAGGTATATCCCAAGAGGAAAGCCGATCATAGAGCCAATGGCTAAAATCTGTCCTGGTTTCTCGGACTCCGTAGTATCGTAGAAGGTGATAGTACCGCCTATTGGATCTGCCATTGTAGTTAACTGTACGCGGGGCTTATAAATATCCAGACCATACACAATCCGTGATGTCAGAAACGAATACGTAGTCGCCAGTTCGCCGCCATAATTCATGAGCGCTACCCTGCCATAGCCCAATTCACGCCCCTTGGTAAAACGGTACGAACCATAGAGTGAGGCGCCAAAGGTGAGCAATGATAGCCCCATAACAGTGCGGGGATCCGCATTATCTTCTCCCAATGCAGTGCCGAATCCAGCGGGATAGATGGCAAGGGTACGCATGGCTGTGGTCACAATGAAATAGACACGGCCGCTTTCCCGTGCCTGGTTAGTGGAAAGAACGAGAGATTTTTGCCGCTGCTCAATGCGCTTTTCTAGAATGGCCGTGTAAAGTTCCGGGCCGCTCTCGACCACTGTTTTGACCGGAGCGCCTGTAGAATCAAATGAAAGTATCACCAGTTTTTTAGAATCACTTTCAAATCCCATGGCAACAATGGATACGGGAGTAAAAGAAACGCCAAGACTTTCAGCAGCGGCAATGGCGCGATGCCATTTTTCAGGAGAAATTGGTTCAAAAGAATACTGGGCATGCAGGCCATTTAGAAAAAAAGAGAGAACGAAAACACAGAGCCAGGTTTTGTGCGCTGGCATGGGCACGTCCTTTCTATTCGTCAGGATGCGGAAAGAGCTCCTTTTCCACAAGTTCGCAGATTATATGATAAGCGATTTCGTGGCTTTCCTGGATTTCATACGCTTTTTCCCCGGGAGCGGTAAGGCAAATATCGCTGAGTTCCTTGAGTTTGTTGGGACCAGTACGGGTAAAACCTATGATGACAGCTTTTGCTTTGCGCGCGGCATAGGCGGCGAGAAGAATATTGGGCGAACTGCCGCTTGTTGAAAGCAGAATTACCACGTCGCCTTCGTTGCAAAGCGCCTCAATCTCGCGCGAAAAAATATGGTCAAAGTCAAAATCATTGGCCACAGCGGTAAGCGTGGAGGTATTGGCGTTCACCGCGATCGCTGGCAACGCAGGCCGTTTGTAGGCAAACCTGCCAGTGAGTTCGCCCGCGATATGCAGCGCATCAGCAGCGCTGCCGCCATTGCCGGCAAGAATGAGCTTTTTACCATTTCGGTAGGCCGTGGTAATGGCACGGGTGATTCCCTCGATCTCGCCCACGCAATTGGTAAGACCCTGGAGGGTTTCCAGGTGCGATTTCAGCATATGCTGTATTGAGCTTTTCATATCGTCTCCCCTGTTAGTTCAGTTTGGGCATGGATGCCTTGCCCGACACCACCCGCAGAATGGCCTCGGGATATATAGCGTGCTCAACGGCAAGGACCCGTTCAGCAAGCTGTTCGGCCGTATCGCCAGGAAGGACCGGGACGCACTGCTGGACAATCACCGGACCATCGTCGTATTGTTCGGTGACAAAATGGACCGTTGCACCGCTCTCCTTTTCTTTGGCCGCAATGACTGCCGCGTGCACATGGATGCCATACATTCCTTTGCCGCCGAACTTGGGCAGCAAGGCAGGATGAATATTCAGTATCTTTCCCTGGTAACGCCTGATGACCTGCGCTGGCACCAGCTTCATATACCCTGCCAGACAGATGATATCTATGGCATGCTCCTCGAGCAGTTTGAGCATTGCCTGTTCGTACGCCGCCGGGCCGGGATAGTGGATTCCGCTGAAATGGATGGCGGGAATAGCGTGTTTCCTGGCCCGTTCGAGCGCGCGCGACACGCTGTTGTTGGACAAAACAAATCCAATGCGCGCGGGTATGCGGCCTGAGGAGACATTGTCTATGATGCTCTGGAGGTTGGATCCGCCTCCGGAACAAAAAACCGCGAGAGTTGCCACTGGAGGTAAGGATAAAATATTCGCCTCCTTTTTTTCAATGGTAACCTTTAAATGCGCAGGAGCAGATCAAGGAAGAACTCCGATATACGGCTGGAATAAAAACGCGTGGATTCAATGGTATGCATGGCCCTGCCGCTTGCGGTGAGAAGCTTATAGGTATATGAAATCATTGCTTCGGCCACGCCTTTGTCCGTGTGCACATAGCCGCGGGAAAAGACCCCTGATACCACCGAGGAAAAAGAAACATTTTCAGCCGGATTCACCTGCAGATTAAGCAAAGGCTGCAGACCCAGCGTCTCTTCGTCTGATACAGGTGTTCCTTCGGGAGAGAGATAATCCGTGTTGTAAAAAAGCGCCATGCGAAAACCGGCTTCCCATGCCTTGCCTCGGTGCGAATATCCAGGTTCAAGCATGCGTTCAATGCGGTCAATATTCACATACGCCTCTGACAATTCCATGCCATACGGGGTGGTAAGATAGGAACTATCGCGGTCCATTGCCTGGAGCGTGAAAACCGTCTGTGTAAAAGAACCCAGGGAAAGTCCCAGCTCTGCAAGGCCTTTTTCTCCAGCAGGCATGGTAAGAGCGGCCTCGCCTTTTTTCCTCACAGAGCTCTTTGAACGGACATCGCCGGAAAAAGGGCTCATTTCATCCTCTTTCGCGTGTCTGTATTCAGCGCTCGCTTTCATGGCCGCCTCAAAAGGGAGCAGCGCCTGCAGCGAACCGCGTGTCTCCTCCTCTTGCGAATGGCTCCGTATCTGCTCGTTGATTGTACGCCGAAGCAGATCAGCGGCAAGCGCGCCCTTGAGCGCGCCTTTGCCCGCGGACGCCTCTCCCGAATGGCGGACCTCTGACAGAATGTCCCTGCCCGCTTCCTGGTTGCGCCGCTTTCTGAATACCGGAGCGTATCCTAAAGAAAGGGTTGAAAAAGGCGCAAACCGTATTTCGCCCGCTGCAAAGGTACGGCGTTCGGCGCTTTGTGAATCAGGCGCATTGGCCTGCCTGCTGGTCTGCAAGGCGTCGCGCACCCTGGCTGACACAGTGGTAAAAGGCCCCGCGCTTCCGTCAAAAGAGCCTTCGAGCGAATTCTCCAGCAATCCATGGGGACCAGCGCTGGCAGCGCCTGTTGCCGAAGCGTTAAACCCGGCCACGGAACCTGAAACAATGGCAGAGGTCCTGCCCCGCACCTCTTCCTGAGCGCCAGCCCCATTGTCTGGCGCATACCGCACGCTTTCCCCGCCCGCAAGCAGCTGATAATTAAACTTTGCGGTCCCGGTGCTGTATGCCTTGAGGAACACAGGTACACGGCGTTCCATGTTCCCCGCGCCCAATATGCCTGAAAAGGTCTCATATTCTCCGCCAGCGGCCAGACCTCCCCATGCAAGGTTTTTGGAAACCTCCCCATGCAAAAAAAGGTTCCCCGCATATGATGAATCAGAGGTGATTTGCCGCTGTTTGCCCCACGCGCTCAGCCAGGGCGCTTTGCCAGGCTTCAGGTCGGCCCGGGCAAAGGCCTCATTCTCGCGTACCCTGCCATCGGCGTTATCATACCCGCCCGCGGCGTATTCAGCGCTGCCGGAAATAATCGCCACAGGCTGAAACCGGAGAGCACCGCGCGCCCGGGCAAGGCCAGGTTCAACAGGCGAATTGCCCTGCAGAACATATCCTGGTTCGAAGTTTTCGTACTCACCCCTTATATCAAGAAGTTCCCTGAGCGAAAACCGGCCTTCCACCGAACCAGCGGCAACGCGTTGCCGGCCCCTGGCGTCCTGAAAGCCTATTTCTCCATTCACATAGGCGGCCGAATCCCTGCCAAGGGAGGCAAGCGCGCCATACCCGTATTGCGTCGCGGTCTGCCCTGAAATCCCTGTCGCTGAATCACCCTGCGGCGCGGTTTGTTCCGCCAGGCCAATACCGCCTAATCTGAGAAACGAAAAAGGGGAAAAGACAACACGGCCGCCATTCAAACCCTGGCCCAATTCAGAGGACGCCTCGTATACCACGCGGATAAGCGAAGCGGAACGGTTTTCCTCGAGCGCGTGCTCCGCTAAAAAACGAGGGGTAAAATAAAACCGGCCAATGGTATAATCAAAAATATAATCCCTACCTCGCTGCAAAACATCACGTTCAAGTTCTATCCGTTCACTCTGGAACACCACAGGCGCCTGTGCCACAAAGTATTCGCCCCTGCCCGAAAAAGAGAGTTTTTCATAACAGGGCGTTCCATTGGGACGCGACACCAGGGCCTCGGCGCGCACCCATGGCTGTTCAAAATAAACGGCGCCTCCCTCAACACGCCGGTCAACACAAAAAAGGCGCGATCCTGAAAACGCGGCATTGAACCTGCCCAAGGTGAGTCCGGCAGCCCGGTCTTTGAGCGAAAGCCAGAGAATGCCTTCTTCGTCTCCGCTTCCCGCGTTTTCAATCTCACCTTCGACTTTGACCCGCTGGTATAATTCGCCGTTGATAGCCAGCCGCAGTTGCTCACGGCGGTCAGAACCCGCGTAAAACCCAATGGGCGCGTGCATGGCAAGCCGTTTTTCAAAATGCATGCTCTTCTGTCCTTCAATACGCAGGGAATAATCCCTGCCAAAGGCCTCAAGGGACCAGGACACTGAAAAAAGCAGGAAAACAGCGCAGAAAAAAACCTTCATTATGGAAGTCTCCGGGCCCATGCTTCACCGCTTTTTTCCAAATCGAGCCGGTATAGCGCAAGCAGGTTCTCCTCGCGCGAAAGCAGCGCCACCCGTCCCTGGCCCGCGGCGATTCCTGATACAAACCTTTTTCCCAGCGTAACCAAGGGCCCGCGCCGCAGGTCAATGTCGAAAAAGGAGCAGCGTCCCTCTTCGGAAAAAACGAGCAGCAGACTGCCGCAGGCAACCATAAAATCCGGGGAAGAGAGTGTGTTGGCAGGCTGGGTCTGGTTAAGCGCGCCGTTTTCGCGCAGGCTCGCCACCCTTCCGTTTCCCTGGTCCAGCACACAAATGGTATTGGTAAAAAAACAGGCGTCTGATGGCCTGCTAAAAAAAAGACCGCCTGCGCGTGAAAACTCAGCCACGCAATGGCCCTGCTGGTCTAGATAGAGCACGCGGTCGTTCCGCGTATCAACACACAGAATCCGGTTGAATCTGCCCATGCGCACTTTAAGCCTGTTTGAAAGCGGCCTGTTGCACAATGATAAAATCGGTTCATTGCTTTTACCAAAACGGTCAATAATAAAAAGCGCGCGCAGCGCGCAGTCAGCGACCAGATAATTTCCATTACCGCACTCAATCGCCGATAAGGGCTCCTCTCCCGCGCTCACCGGCATGGCGAAAAGGAAATCGCCCGAGGAACCGCATACTGACAAGCGTCTGTTTCCCGCGTCGGTTATAAGAAACCGGGGTTCTCCGGCGACTGAAAGCGCGGCAGTCAGATCAACAGGCCTGCTGAAGTCATTTTCCTGCGTGCCCAGCCTTCCCGCTGAACCAGTAAAAACAAAACGCGGTAAAAAAAGCGAGGCGCGCACTGAATCGTCGAAGGTATGCGCAAGAAAAATTGTATCAGATGGCGTTGTACCCGCGCTGCGATACTCCGCGCCTGTTGGATTAAACAGGACAAGCGCAGGGCTTGGCAGGGTAATGACATACCAGGAACCCGCCAGGTTTCCTGGCCGAGAACCACTGCAACCCGTGACGAGGAATCCAATAATGACAGTCAGGAGCAGAGCGGATTTCACGGGGTATTTCCACTGGGCGCGGGCGGATCAGGAATAACAAGCGGCCCATCGCTGTCCGATGGCGCGCGGTAGACGAACCAGTAGACAGCGGCAACCGCGGCCACGACAACGCTTCCGGCAATGACCATGGGCAGCATGCTCTTTTTTTTAGCGGGCTGGGGCGCGGGAGCTATTGGCGCAGGAAGGGCCGCGGGCGCGCGTCCTGAAAAGGCGAAAACACCCGTTGCGTCAGGTTCGAGCTGCCGTCCTTTTACTGAAATCCGGTTGACGCCATTGTTCCCCAGAAACACGTTGTCAATATCACAATCGGCTGATAGGGCGGCAATGCCGTCGGTCCCGTAAAAAATGCTGGCATTTGCAAGTACGCAGCCGCGCGCCTGGGACTCAAACACAATGTGGTTCCAATCAAGGGCCGCGGCGCCTGCACCACCGTAATTGGCATCCTTTACCGAGGTAAAGACCACCCTATTTTGCTGGGAGCCTTCGACCAACAGCGTGCCTTTCACAACAAGCGAGTAAAATCCGTCAAAAAGTACGACAGTACCTGCCCGGATGACAAGAGAGCTGTTTTCAGGCACCACGATGTCGTCAGCGGCCACGTAGGCGCCTGGACCAAGCACGCCGGTCTGTTCGCCTCCAAGGGTGTTCTCCCCGGCGGCCAAAAGCGAAGCGCTTGCCAAAACCAGAAAAAGGGCCTTTTTCATGACTGGGAAAGATAATTATTTGTAAATTGGTCAGGGTAAATGATATTTTACGAAATTCATGACTGGTCCAATTATTGATATATTACTCAATGGCGTGAATCCCGAGCAACGCAGAGCCATACTCCACGACCACGCCAAAGACGGGCCGCTCCTGGTGCTCGCGGGCGCGGGCACGGGCAAGACCTCGGTCATTACCCGCCGGATCGCCTATTGTATCGCGAACGGCGCAAATCCCGCATCCATCTGCGCTGTCACCTTTACCCGGGCAGCTGCACTCGAAATGAAGGAACGTACTTGCAGCCTGCTCGAACGCTGCGGTTTGGGCCGCATAGGCGCGACAATGACCATTGCCACCTTTCATTCCCTTGCCTTAAGCATTGTGAAAGAGAGTTGTCCTGGCATCACTGTCGCGGGGGAAGGCGAAACCCGCGGTTTGCTGAGGAACGTGGCATTGCAATGCAGAAAATCCATGGGAGAACCGGCTGGCGCCCTCCCCTTTTTCGACGAAGCGTGCGATACGCTGGAACGTCTGCGCAGCCATTTTGAATCACCCGAAACCATTGATTTTGACGCCATGGGCATACGGGACAACAGGGAATATTTCCGCGCCCTCTGGAAGGGCTATTCCACTGAAAAAAAAGCGCGCAACATCATCGACTTCAATGACATGATCTCCCGGTGCCTGGAGCTTCTGCGCGACAACGCCGGGCTGCTTGACCGCTGGCGCAACCGGTTCACCTACATTCATATCGACGAATACCAGGACACCAACATACCCCAATACGCGCTTTCACGGATGCTTGCGGGCGGCAACCCGAATGTCTTTATTGTGGGCGACGATGACCAGTCCATCTACCGCTTCCGCGGAGCGGATGTCTCGAATATTTTAAAATTCCAGGAAGATTATCCACGTTCCACGATGATAAAACTGGAGACAAACTACCGAAGCACGCCCAATATCCTTGCGCTTGCAAACGCCATTTTCAAAAAAAAGAAACATGGCTTACGAAAACAACTGAAGCCGAATATGAAAAACACAAATACTCACTTCATGGAAAATCTGAAAATCAGGCTTTTTTGCGGTAATCATGAAGATGATGAGACCACGTATGTGCTTGCACAAAGCAGGGAACTGATCAATACCGGCGCGTTCTCTCCTGCCGACATCACCATTCTCTGCAGAATGAACTATCAGGTTGATTCCTGGAAGGAACTTCTGCGGGCTGAAAATCTGCCGCTTGCGGCCATGACGCTGCACAGCGCCAAGGGCCTTGAGTTTCCGGTTGTCTTTTACGCGGGTTTAAACGAAGGCCTTTCACCTTTGAAGCCCCGCGACAATACCACGGAAAGGGAACAACGCGCGCACCTGGACGAGGAGACGCGCCTCTTCTACGTGGGGGTAACGCGGGCCAAATACCTGCTCTTTCTCACGTCCGCGCGCGAGCAGCGCTGGTATGGGAAAAAGAGGAAATTCGCGCGGTCCAGATTCTTTTCCCTGGTACCGCGCGCCATTCGTTTTCGGCGGCCCCTGTTCACGTTTCTCCGTGACCTGCTGCTTGAAGCGCCAGAACCCGCATCAACCTGATTGGAACTTATAGAGCTGCAGAAGCGAAGCCTGCGACAGATTGGCCTGGGCAAGCATGGCGGTAGCCGCCTGCCGATTTACGTCGAGTGTCGTATAATTCACCATCTCCTCGGCAACATCGACCCCGATGAGCGATGACCGCGCGGCGGTATAATTCTGGATAGTGCTGTCAATGATGTTTGTGTGGCTCTCCAGCTCGCTCGTATACGCGCTGGCTTCGGAAATAAATGATCCGACCACGGTTATGGCCGCGCTTACCTCGTTCGCCGCGGTGGTGACCTTGACACCAATGGGATCACTCCAATCGGCCAGGGCGACATTAATGCCATCCGCATCGCCCACATCGAGCTTGCTCAGATTAACATCCATGGTAATAGTACTGTCCGGGGCTAACGGAATGGAGAGCGCCTGGTTGTAGGTGCCTGCGGCGTTCAGTATGCCGCCACCATCGTATTTGGTCCCCTTCACAATGGTGTCCATGCCATTGCGGAGTGTATTGTATTCTGCTTGCAGCACCAGTCGCTCTGACTCGGCCATGGTTGGGTCTGACGCCTGCGTGGTAAGTTCCTGCATGCGCTCAAGCTTGTGCAGAATCTCGGTTGCCGCGTCATTGGCAAGATTAAAAATGGACTTGTACTCGTCCAGGGTCGATTTGACCCCCTCGTACATACGGGTTTCATTCTGCAGATGGCTTGCGCGCAGGAACTCAAAAGCGCCGTCCGAGGGCTTGTTGAACCTGAGTCCTGTGGACAGTTTGAGGATTGATTCGCCAAGCCTGGCGTTTGTGGCCCGCAGGTTTCCAGCCGCCTGCAGGGCAGTGAGATTGGAAAAAGAAATATTCATGTCACCCTCCCTTGGTGAAAGTAAATGATACAAAGACCCGCTTCCCTTGGGTCTTGAAACCAGCAACTATGTATGCAGGGAGAGTGAGAGCGTGAAAATATGTGCAGAAACGCTTCTCCGCCTTCCCCTGCGGAAAAAAGAACCTCTGCTACAAGTATCGGCATAAATCTCGAAATCTTTAGCTTTTTCTGCATATACCGGAATGCGCTCATATATTGTATTTTATATTGTACGGGCGTCATTCTTGCGATGCATGCCTAAAATGACAGAATGGCACCCGAAAAATTAATTCGGCAATTAATGCTAAAACAATGGGATTGCCTTGTACAGGCGTCATTCAGCAATTGAAGGCCAAAATTAGCAGAATGACGCCCCTGGAAAAAATCATGCATCTAATGCCTGAAAATAATGGAATTGCCTTGTACGGGCGTCATTCAGCAATTGAAGACAAAAATTAGCAGAATGACGCCCCTGCATAAATAATGGAACAAATGCCCAAATGATCCTTGCCCAATTTCTCAAATCCCTGGAACACAACTGCAGCAAAAAGCCAGAATCACTTTGGCCCCTGCGATATTACCTGGGAAAAAACAGCCCAGATAATCAGTCCCCGCCCCATTTCAAAGACGCCTATGCCAAGGTACTGGCCTACTCTATATTCATGGCAGAGCAGGAGAAAAAGCTTTCATTATTACTTGATAGTATTAACGCATCTCATTTATTATTCAAAGGCTTGGATATCGAATCACGGTTCTATCCAGGACCAGGCACGCGGCCGCAGTCAGACATAGACCTTCTTGTAGATCCTGCTGCCATGCCGCAGATCCATACCCTGCTTGTGGAAAATGGATTTGCCTTCAACTGGAGCGGAAATTACCATCATGTGTACAAGAAAGACAGCATAAGCTTTGAGATTCATACTGCTTTCTGTTCGTACAAATACCTCCTCTACTTCGATTTGCTGAATCTGAACTATCTCGATCTCTTCCAAACAAAATCCCTATCACCCGAACTCTACCTTCTCTGTTGCGCAATCCAATTCTACGATGAAAACGCCTCGCGCCCAATCCCGCTTGTCGATATGTATCAAATCATTTCATCGGGAATTGACCTGCACGCATGGACAGAACTGGTAAAAAACCGCTCAGCAGGCTTTCCCGTCTATTTTGCCCATTTTTGGATGGAAGAACATCTGGGATACTCGCCCTGGACCGAGGAGCTGCTTGCGCCTTTGGGATGGGACAATGCAAAAAAGAATATTGCGGCAATGGTTGTTAAGACACAGAACATAAAAGAAAAAGATTTTTGGACGCTCTTTAGAATGGCGGACAACAAACCCATGAAGCTTTTAAGGACCTTTTTCCCGCCAAAAGAGGTCTATGCAGGCCACGTAGGAGCAGGCCGCTTTCCCCTACTTGCGCATATCTTGAAAACAGCGCGCAGGCTGTTATAATAAAACGCATCTCTCCCACGTACGCACGGAATTAATCCTGAAAATTTTCTCACTCTGCGCGAACTCCTGGAGCAAAATCGTTCTTTCAATTATTTCACCATTGTCTAGCAGGTGCTGCCGAAAGACGCCTGGCAAAAGGCCGCAGGAAATAGGAGGCGTGCATAGGGTCCCATCTATGCGTACGACCAAATTGGCTATCGTTGTTTCAGTGATCTCATTGTTTTCATTGAATAAAACAACATCATCACAATCCGGACATGCCACCTTTGCCTGTTCGTACAAATCCCTCCAGTCTGTCTTATGAAACAAGAACCGGTTCCGCGAATGCACGCCTGTCGTTGCCATACGAAGTTTTACCGGACTCAAGACAGCTGTTGCATCAAGGGGAAAAACCTCATGCCGCATCTCCCCAGCCCTGCTGGCCAGAAAACGCACTCTGCATTGTTCAAACGCAATTTTCGATGATACATTTTTCAGATACTCTGAAACTTGTTTTTCAGTTATTGCAAACCCAAAATATTCAACCGATGCCATGAGACGTTTGAGATGATACTCAAGCAGATAATACCCATTGTCCCTGGTCCAGAGCATTGTTTCGAGTAGAGAAAAGTCCGGTGTTGCTGAAAAGAGTACCCGGGTTTTGGCCAATGCCTCCTGAAACTCTTTTTCTGGATCTGAATCCCATACAATACCGCCGCCTGTGCCATATGCAACAATTCCCGTCTTCTTATCATAAAGAATAGTGCGGATGGCAACATTGAACTGCGCTTGTCTGTTTGGCCCCCAATAGCCGATTGCGCCGGTATATATATTCCGGGGTGATTGCTCCAGATCGTCAATGATTTTCATGGTGCTTGCCTTGGGAGCGCCAGTGACCGAAGCGCAGGGAAACAAGGCAATAAAAATTTCAGGAATGGACGCGTTCGTAGAACCGGAAACAGCTGAAACCATCTGGAACAGAGTATCGTATTTTTCAATGGCGCATAAATCATCGACAGATAATGTCCCAGGCCTGCACACACGGCCAAGATCGTTCCTGATCATGTCAGTGATCATGATATTTTCAGCGCGGTCTTTGGCCGAATTCTTCAGCCAGGAAATAAATTGTCTGTCTTCTTCAAGAAAACGCCCTCGTTTTATAGTACCCTTCATTGGCCTGCAGTTGATACGATCACCCTGTAACTTAAAAAACAGCTCTGGTGAAAATGAACAGACAGTAAAATCATCTGTTTCAATGAAACAGGGGTATTTCCCATGGCCACCCATGGCCAGATTCAAAAAGGCATTCTCAAACCTGCATGATGTTTCCGCCAGCATTCTGAAGGTGTAGTTTACCTGATATGTATCACCGTTACGGATATGCTCTTTGATTTTGGAAAATGCTTTTTGGTATTGCTCTGGAGTGACCTCACCCCTGAAGGAAGCATGTTCCAGCGATTTCCCTCTCCCTTTTTCTTCCCTCTCCTCATAGGAGAGGGAGAAGAGGGTTAGGTCAGGGAGAGGGGCACACGATAAAGGTTTCTTTCGGGGTGAGGTCAGGACCGTTTTATATATTCCAAACCATGCTAACGGAAAATCTCCTGGAACGTGGGTTGTGAGTGCCTGGTCAAATGCTGGCGAAGCCTCGTACGAAACAAAACCAGCCGCATGCAGCCCTTTTTGCGAAACAGCATTCTCAGCCTCACGCAATAGAGGCAGGACCTCCTGCACAGAATGCGCGATAAGAACAGTGATCGGCTCTTTGAAATGAAACCATTGTCCGGAAAGCGTATCGAACAGAATCGCTGAATTATTTTTCATCAAGGGCTTTGCGCATTGACCGGACAAAAACCGAGACGTTCTTGATTGCTTCGGCCTGGGAACCTGCCTGGCCAATTAATTTTACAATAGCACTGCCGACAATAATGCCTTCACAATATTGTTTGAGTGTCCGCGCATGGTCAGGAGTGGAAATGCCAAAACCGATTGCCCGCGGCAGGGCAGTCTGTTTCCTGATGCTGTCCATGAACGCTCTGAAATCCGTTGAGAATTTGCTGCGCACACCCGTAACGCCAAGCGACGAAACACAGTAGATAAACCCCCGCGCGTTTTTCACTATTTTACCAATGCGTGTATTGGAAATCGGGGTCACCATTGAAATGACAATAATATCATGTTTGCGTGAGAGCGTCTTCAATTCCTCCTGTTCTTCAAAAGGCAGATCGGGGATAATGAGGCCATTGATGCAGGCATGCGCGCACTCCTCAAAGAAATGCTCTGGCCCGTATTGGAGAATGCAGTTGTAGTAAAGCAAAAACAATAATGGCGCCTGCACCTGTTTCCTGATGGCAGCGGCTGTACGCATAATGTCCCTGATCCGTATCTGGTTTTTAAGCGCGCGTATATTTGCCGCCTGGATAACAGGGCCTTCGGCAATGGGGTCGGAATACGGTATGCCCAGTTCAACAATGTCCGCACCCGCGCGCACCATTGCCTTGACAATACGCTCGGTAGCCACAAGAGTGGGGTCCCCGGCAGTGGTAAAAGTAATAAGCGCCTTTTTTTTACGTTTGTTCAATTCCGCAAATACAGTGTCAATTCTGTTCATGGATCGCTTCCCCCATGTATTTCGCCACGGAATAGACATCTTTGTCTCCACGGCCGGAAAGGTTAAGGACTATGACCTTGTTCTTCGCCATGTTCGGCGCAATTTTCATTACGTGCGCAATAGCATGCGCGCTCTCAATCGCGGGGATAATACCCTCCATCCTGGTTAGATACTGGAAGGCCTTCACAGCTTCAGCATCCGTGGCAGGCACATATTCAGCCCTTCCGGTTGCGTACAAGTGCGCATGTTCGGGTCCAATGCCCGGATAATCGAGACCAGCTGAAATCGAGTACACAGGTAAAATCTGTCCTTCATTGTCCTGGAGAAAGTATGAACGCATACCATGCAAAACGCCGATGTTCCCTTTGGTAATAGTGGCAGCGTGTTTTTTCGTGCCAACACCCTTGCCTCCGGCCTCAACACCGATGAGCCTGACCTTTTTTTCACGGATAAAATCGTGGAACAGGCCTATGGCATTACTACCGCCGCCAACGCAGGCGACACAGCAATCGGGCAGACGGCCTTCGAGTTTCAGAATCTGGCACCTTACCTCGCGACCCACAATGGCCTGAAAATCGCGGACAATCACAGGATAGGGATGCGGGCCCATGACCGACCCAATCAGGTAGTATGTTTCGCCCACAGTGGCCACCCAATTGCGCAGCGCTTCGTTGACCGCGTCCTTGAGTGTGGCAGTACCGGAATTGACCTGTGTGACCGAGGCGCCAAGAAGCCGCATTCTGAAAACATTGAGGGACTGGCGTTCCATGTCTTCACGGCCCATGAATATTTCACATTTCATATTGAACAAGGTCGCTGCCGTGGCTGTTGCCACACCGTGCTGGCCCGCGCCTGTCTCCGCAATAAGCCTTGTTTTTCCCATGCGCTTTGCAAGCAGCGCCTGTCCAAGCACATTGTTGATCTTGTGTGATCCTGTATGGTTGAGGTCTTCGCGCTTCAAATATATTTTAGCGCCACCCAGGTCTTTGGTCATGCGCTCCGCAAAATAGAGGAGCGACGGCCTTCCCGCATATTCCCTGAGATAGACGGCAAGTTCGTTGTGGAACTTTTTGTCCCTTTTTGCCCCTACATAGGCCTGTTCCAATTCGTTGAGGGCGTTCATGAGTGTCTCAGGAGCATATTGCCCGCCAAATTCGCCAAACCGTCCTTTTTTTCTTGTTTTCATTTATCCTCTCAATTCCCGCACCTTTTCCCGTATGGAGGTTGCGCGCATAAAGGTCTCTCCTATGAGGACCGCGCTGACCTTTGCTGCTTTGAGTTGCTCCATATGGGCCCTGGTAGCTATGCCACTTTCACTCACAATCACTGTATGTGAAGGAGCACAAGCGGCAAGGTCAATGGTTGTTCGCAGGTCCACCAAAAAAGTCCTGAGGTCCCGGTTGTTTATTCCAATTATTGATGCGCCAAGCGCAACAGCCCTGGCCATTTCCTCTTTGTTGTGCACTTCAACGAGACAATGTAATCCAAGCGTGCCAGCTGTTTTCAGAAACAAAGCAAGGTCAGCATCGGACAAGGCAGCGACAATAAGCAGTATGGCATCAGCTCCTAAGAGCCTCGACTCATAGACCTGCCATTCGTCGACAATGAAATCCTTGCGCAAAAGAGGTAAATCTACGGTTTGTCTGATCTGTGAAAGAAAATTAGGATGGCCCTGGAAATAGCGCTCTTCAGTAAGCACTGAGAGTGCCTGCACATTGGCGTGCGCATACTCATGCGCCAAGCCAACAGGATCAAAATCCGGCCTGATCAGTCCCTTTGATGGCGAGGCTTTCTTGATTTCGCCAATAATGGCAATAGATCCCGGCATTACCAGTGCTTGTTGAAAGTCCTTGACCAAAGTGAGCTGTGATTTTTCCACCGTGACCTTGAGCTGGTTCACCGATTGGGCGGCTTTCTTTAGACCAATGGTCTTTTTTGTATTTTCAAGAATTTCTTGTAGAATCATAATGCTTTGGGGGATTGGAATTCCCCCTAACCCCTGAATCCTTCTGTCATTTTCCTTAATTCCTCCACCTTTGCCAAGGCTTTTCCAGAATCAATCGCTGATTCAGCAAGGGCAATTCCATCTTTTATTGATCCTGCCTTTTTACCCACATAAAACGCCGCCGCCGCATTGAGCAGAACAATGTCACGGCATGGACCTTTTTCGCCTTTGAGCACGGAAAAAATGATCTTGCTGTTTGCGATAGAATCGCCGCCAAGAAAATCCTTGCGTGAAGCATGCGCCATGCCATAATCATCGGGAGTAATCTGATACCCCTTGAGATTTCCCTCGCGCACTTCAAAGACATGCGTAGGGCCTGTCAGGGTAATTTCGTCCAACCCATCGCATCCATGGACCACTAACGCGTGTTCTACCCCCAAATTGAGCAGCACACCAGCCATTTGTTCGGCAACAGCGCGGTCAAACACACCCAGAAGCTGTCCCTGGGCATTGGCAGGATTGGTTAGAGGGCCTAAAATATTGAAGATGGTCCTGATGCCAAGCTCTTTGCGCGGGCCAGCCGCGTACTTCATGGATGGATGAAACGAAGGGGCAAAAAGAAACCCTATGCCCGTGGTTTCAATGCAAGCCTGGACCTGTTCAGGAGTTAGTCCGATGAATATTCCCAGCGCTTCGAGCACATCAGCGCTACCGCTTTTGCTGGAGACCGACCTGTTCCCATGTTTGGCAACCGCAACACCTCCAGCTGCTGCGACAAAGGCTGCGGCAGTGGAAATGTTAAAGGTCTGTGAACCATCGCCGCCTGTGCCGCAAGTGTCGATGCAATACACCACCTTTGGAGAGATACGTGAGGCTTTTTCCCGCATGACACGCGCGCACCCGGTAATCTCCTCAATGGTCTCGCCTTTCATCCTGAGGGCCGTGACAAAACCCGCGATTTGCACTGGCGTGGCCTTGCCTTCCATAATGGATCGCATGGCTTCCATTGCTTCCTGTTCAGTCAGGTTTCTGTTTGAAACCAGCGTTTGTATTGCCTGCTGGATCATTATCACGCCTTTCTGATAGAGAGAAAATTCTTCAGGATTGTTTTGCCTTCAGGGGTCAAAATTGACTCAGGATGAAACTGAATGCCAAAAACAGGGTATTTCTTGTGCATTAATCCCATAATCTCGCCAGTAGCTGTTTCCGCGGTAATCGCAAAGCAGTCTGGCAAACCCTGTTTTTCAACAATAAGGGAATGGTACCTGCCGGCTAGTACTCGCGCGGACAACCCGGCAAACAGAGGGCACTCTGGAGAAACCGTGACATCAGAAGTTTTTCCATGCATGAGTTCGTTTGCATGGATCACCTTGCCGCCATACGCCTCGCCAATTGCCTGGTGGCCAAGACAGACACCGAGGATTGGAAAATCGCTCCCCAACTTTTTGACCAGTTCTATTGAAATACCAGCGTCCTTGGGAAAACCAGGGCCAGGGGAAATAATAATATGAGACGGTTTCTTCTCTCGAATTTGGTCAATGGTAATTGCATCGTTTCTGAACACCTGGATGTCCGGATTCATTTCCCCTACATATTGGTATAGATTGTAGGTGAAGGAATCGTAATTATCTATAAGAAGTATCATTGTATTTCTCCCGCTTCGGCCAATGCCTTGAGCAATGCCCTGGCTTTGTTAAGGGTTTCTTCGTACTCTGTCTCAGGCACCGAATCAGCCACAATGCCCGCGCCTGACTGCACATACGCCTTGTTGTTTTTGAATAGTATGGTTCTGATGGTGATGCAGCTGTCGAGATTGCCATTGAAACTCAGGTAGCCAATAGCGCCGCCGTATGTCCCCCGCTTGACGGTTTCCATCTCGTCGATGATCTCCATGGCTCTGATTTTTGGCGCTCCTGAGAGCGTTCCTGCGGGCAACACTGACATAAGCGCGTCAAACGGGGTTTTATCTTTCCTGAGCCTGCCGTTCACATTGGTAACAATGTGCATGACATGAGAGTAGCGTTCGACATGGAGTGGATCTTTTACCTGTACTGTGCCAAAATCGCATACTCTGCCAAGATCGTTGCGCGAAAGGTCGACCAGCATGCGGTGTTCGGCAAGCTCCTTCTCATCAGCAAGTAGTTCCAGGGCAAGCGCATCGTCTTGTTCCGGGTTTTGCCCTCTCTTGCGCGTACCAGCAATAGGACATGTTTCAACCTTGCTGTCTTCAATTCTGGTCAGCATTTCAGGAGAAGCTCCAACTACATAATAATTATTGAACTTAAGAAAGTACATATAAGGTGAAGGATTAAGTACCCGCAGTACACGATACACGTCAAAAGGGTCTTCTTTTGATTCAACGCACAGACGCTGGGAAAGCACTACCTGGAAAATGTCTCCATTCCTGATATACTCTTTGGCCCTGGTAACGTTTGCGCAGAACTGTTCTTTGGAGACATTACTGGTATATTCCTGCTTCCCAGCTCCCGATTTCTGAGGTCTGGCAGGCGAACCAGCCAGCGTGCCGCGCGTAGAGGTTATTTCATTATAAATTTCCATAATACGTTGCGCCGCAACATTGTATTGCTTCTGGATATCGGGCCCCATATGCATGTTTACAATAATATGCAGCTTTTGCTTGAAATGGTCGCAAACCAGGACTTCATCCGTGAACATAAAATGACTCTCAGGCAGCATGAGATCGTCTTTTGGCGTATTGGGTAGACATTCGTAGTATCGAATAAGGTCGTATCCGAAAAAGCCCACTGCGCCGCCATTGAACCGCGGCAGATCGGGTCCGCTTGGACTGCGGTATTTTTCCAGAATGCCGTGCAATGTTTCAACCGGATTGCCCTTCACTTCGCTGGTCACGCCAGTGCGCTCATTCCTAATACGTGAAACACCCTGCCTGCTTTCTACGGTCAGGAAAGGGTTGCGGCCCAGGAACGAGTACCTACCCCACTTCTCTCCGCCCTCAACGCTTTCAAGCAGAAAACAATAATCGTTTTTCTGGAAGCGTTTGAACAGGGTAATAGGCGTTTCCATATCAGAATAGACTTCAAGGGAAAGGGGAACAACGCCGTACGACCCGGCATAGCAGGCCGCTTCTTCATATGTTGGTTTGATATTCATCTTTTTTCTCCTGCATAGCTGTGTACAGACGCCATAAAACACGAAACCCGCTCAATTGAGCGGGTTTCGATATGTTCTGTTGCTATGCAAAATACAAGAACGCTATACCGTTTCCCGCCCAAGGCATGTTCTGCACCATCGCCACCACGGGCGGCCGAAAGCATTACCAAGAATACGGTTGTTACTGTTCACGCTTATAAAATATATAATCAACTGCGTTGTGTCCAGGATTTTTTAATAATGCCCTAAAACGCGGCCAGGATGTACGGACGTTATTCTTCAAAAAAGGCATTCATTTGATGAATAACGCCCCTCCAAAATACAAAACAGCTTTTTATGGGAAAACAAGCCTGTAAAAACAGTATATTTTATACCATGAAGACATTTATTGCCCTTGCATGCCTGGCCCTGCTTTCCGGGTGTTATACCCAGTTGATGACCTATAGCGATGCCCGGCAGGCCTTTCAGCCCAACATACAGCAACCGGCTGACTCAACAGCGGACTCAATAAACACCGAAGCCACAGAAAATCAAGACACCAACACACCCGGAGTAACAAACCAGCAACAAGGATGCAACTGCTCTGAATTCGAGCGCATGCACGACCTCTGCTGGTGCATCTGCGACCGGTGCGGAACGTATCATCGCTTTGGGTACCAGTACTGCCCGTCACGCTTTTATAATTCATACTGGGGATGGGATTATTACTACGAACACCCCTGGTGGTACAACAGCTATTATCGCAGTTCCAGGGGATATTATGACAACCGCAACAGATATTATTCACACGACGATTATTACCACAACTATGGCTCCCCCTCCGCCCCTGCGGGTAGTTCTCTTCCCCGCACACAGGAAAAGCCAAAGAAAAACCGGGGCATGGTAGACCCTGTTCCGAGTTCATCGACGCTCAATAAGCCTGTGATTGAAAGTCCGCAGCCTGCTGCCCAGCAACCAGCCTCCCAAAGCAGCGGCAGCAACGGTGAATCTTCCTCTCCCCCTCCCAGCAAACCAGTCCAGACAAACACCAAGGATAAACCTCAAAAAAACAGAGGACAGGTCGATGAATAACAAACTGTTTTTATCAGCCGTTCTCGCTGCATGCATGTATTGCGCGCAGCCGACGCACAGCCAGGTTGTGGATGAGTCTGTTATCAGCGCTGATCAGACATATAGCGCGCGCGCTTTGGCCATGGGAGGCGCTTATACGGCCATTGCGTACGAATATTCCGCGCTTTACTGGAACCCCGCATGCCTTGCCGGGTTACGGCGAAATGAGATGCACCTTTCAATGGGCTACAACCGGAAGCAAAACAGCGCGAGCGACGCTGTGGGATATTCCGGGGAAAAAACAATATCACAAATCACCCTCAATTCCATTGGGTTTGCGCATCCTTTTGCGGTTTCGCAGGGCAGTTTTGTTTTTGCATTGGGCTATTCACGGACAAAAGATTTTCTCGATATCCTGAGCATGACACGTAAAAATCCGAGCAACTTCCTGGACGCACAATCTGACGGCCATTTGTCCAATTGGGAAATAGGGCTTGGAATCGATATCTCGGAAAACATCTCCTTTGGTGGTAAATTCTCACTAATAACCGGTGGCGAAGATTTTTCACAACAGACACTGTCCCTAAAGAAATCGAGCATAGATGACTATTTTGGCATTGGACTGGACGCTGGGCTCCAATTCCGGCTTTCTGATAAAATCGTCAGTGGGCTGAACATCGATTACACTCCGTATCTGTTGGCGTCCCGGACATATACAGAGGAAGATGATAGCTTGGTCTATCGATATACCCCGGATACGACGGTATTTACCATGCCCCTGCGTTTCACTTTTGGACTTGCCTACACTACGGTCCCGTTGACCGTATCGCTTGATGTGGGATACAAAAACTGGCAGGGTCTCAAAGTCGTTGTGAACAATGAATCAGTACAGTATGCTGATGATCTGCAGAATACGGTCAGGGTTGGGGCTGGTGTTGAATGGATACTCCCCTTCTTTCCCGCAAAGCTGAGAATCGGTTCGGGGTATCAGCAGCAGCCCTATACCAAAATCAAACAGAATTCCATGCCCTTGTATTATACCGGCGGTCTGGGTTTTCTTGTGGACAGGGTGTTGTCAATTGATATTGGCGGTTGTTACAGCAGTATTGAAACGGAAAATGCCTACGCTAATACGTATAGGCTCCAGGAAACAATGACCACCTCACGCATGGTCCTTACCCTGGCTTACCGGTTCTGAAGTAGAAATAACAAAAAAAGAAAAATGTCTGGGACCAGAATCAAAGATCGTGGTGATGATGCGGCTCATAGCATCCTTCACCCATGCTGCCCTCCCCCTACCCCTCAAACTCCGCATTCTTGAACTTCAGCGTCTTGCAGTTCTCCCGCACCGCCCTTTGCGTGTGCTCGTCGAACCCCCCGGCATTATCCGCACGGACCTCGACATGGATGGTCACGTTCGTACGCATTTTCCGGTTCAGACCGCATCCATGCACCATACCGCCGGACATCCTCGGCCAACCCTGTCGCACCGGGCCATTCCTTGGAATGCTCGGTTTGTATATCGTCCTTGGGCAAAGGGCCGATAGGCGCGCGACCGGCAAATATAACCGCACGTGCGGCAGCAAGGGGTCGCCGCGCCCACCAGAGATGCAGACCACGCGGATGCGCACCAATTCCTGGCATTTTTTCATATGCAGCAGCCTCGTTTATGGCGTCCAGGGGTAGCGCGACTTCAATGAGCTTGCGGGGAGATTTAATTGTGTTCAATTTCTTGTTCTTCCTGTTTACATTTTCTTATTATATAGCCATAACGCATTACATTCGTTACTATTACAGAAAACACTAATCCCTACTAATTCATACTAAAATTAGTAGTTTTAGGCTTGTTCAGCCCTACTCACCTTTAATTTATGCGCAAGATCCTGTACGGGATAAAAATTGAACGCAACACCTCTCTTTCTTCTTTCGAGAAACCCCATATTCACCAGTTCGTCTAAATCTGTGCGCGCGGTTTCATATACGATTTGGTTCGTGTTCATATGCGCCTTGATGGTATATTCGGCTTCCGGATGTCGCAGGGCATGGCTCAGCAGTGCCATCTGCCGGTGGTTTATCTCGTGCGACGATTCCTTAAGCGCAGCCTCTGTTTGCTGGACAGACTGCCGTTGTTCTTCAATATACTGATGTAATTCCTTAATTGCCCGTTCGAGGATCGACAGATGATACAGTATAAAATACGTCAGATCATTATCGTCGTTCTCTGTATATAGATAAGCCCTGCCGTATTTTGAGGGGCCCTTCCTGATTATCTGGGAAATGGAAAGATATTCGCAAAGCCAATATCCCTGTTTCATCATGGACCAATAGAACAACGCGCGCGCACATCTGCCATTACCATCAACGAACGGATGAACAAAAGCCAGCCAGAAATGCAGGATAATGGAACGGACCACAGGATGGATGAAAAATTCCTGCGTTTTTCCGTTTGCGAAATCACACATCTTCTGTATCCGGGCCTCTAATTCCCCGGCCGATGGTGGTGTGTGAAGTATCGCGCCTCCATCAGTATCATTTTCATAGACACGAACATCTTCATCCGCATTACGAAATCTTCCAGCAGCAGAAGGGTCGTCGAGTGTTTTATCCACAAGCATGCGATGCAGCTCAAATATCAACTCTTTTGTTAATGGCTGGCTTATCCGGTCCCTGATCAGCCGCATGGTATGATAATTATTCATTATCATTTGTTCGCTTTTGTCCCGTGGTTTGCGGTCGTTCCGGATCATTTCCTTGGCGACCTTGCGGGTTGTGGTGGAACCTTCCAGCTGACTTGAGGTAATGGCTTCTTCTGTCAGAGAGTGAATCAGAAACCGTTCCTGTGTCTTGGGATCAACAGCTTCCCGGTCCAATATCTCAATGCGGCCACCCGCATTCTGATCTACATGGTGAAGGTATTCGAGCGCTGGATCGGGCATTGTAAACCCAAAAGACCGTTTTCCGGAATCTTCCAATGGGACCATACGGAACTGGCCAAATCGCGCATGTTTTATCGCAAGCCACCATTCCTTGTGGCTACTAAACCCTTTTGGGGGCTTTAGATATTGCAGTTTATGCCAATGAATATAGCGGCCATCGACTATCGGCGCTAAACGAGCTCCTAATACTCGCCTGGCCCCCTGATGAGACGCAACCACCTCTTGAAAGAGTTCTTTAAAATTAGGGGGGAGGTCAGGTTTTTGTCGAGTAGGCGTCATAGTATCTCCTTACAATAAAGTGTATTTATCATGAGAGACACCTTACGCCCCTCACAGAACCGGACTTGCAGAT